>ENA-OQDT01000440-OQDT01000440.1-human-gut-metagenome-genome-assembly--contig:-NODE-440-length-27076-cov-3.963746_pt1 | contig 27076 bp, 28 predicted proteins | sample MGYA00242786_ERZ504617 | MGnify/ENA primary metagenome ERZ504617 (study PRJEB26092, sample SAMD00036337) | human gut metagenome | host: Homo sapiens | study: EMG produced TPA metagenomics assembly of...
TGTGTTGCAAGACAATGTGATTGTTTTGAAACCGACAATACCTCAAAAGACAGTCAAGGAGGTGCTCTTTGAAAGGAAAGGTGGTTGATGAAAAAAAGGAGCCGCTACCGGGGGTGACCATTTTGGTGAAGGGAACTTCTGTAGGTGCTGTGACCGATGCCAACGGACAGTTTGCCATGAGAGTGCCCGAAACAGCCAATCTGGCATTGGTATTCTCTTTTATCGGTATGGAGCCGAAAGAAGTGGCATATAAGGGACAGCAAGAGTTTTATGTGGTGATGAAAGACTGCCAAGGAGGAGTTGGAAGAGGTGGTTGTAACCGGATACATGAAACTGAAAAAAGAGAGCTTTACAGGTAATACAACTACGGTCAATAAAGATCAGCTGTTAAAAACAAATAATAAAAACGTTATTGCTGCTCTGCAGGCTTTCGAGCCGTCATTCCGAATTAAGGATAATAAATTGTTTGGTTCTGACCCGAACTCTTTGCCGGAGTTTACCATTCGCGGAGAGGGTAGTATCGGTATGAATCGTGGTCTGGAAATGGAAAAAGCCAGACGTTCGCAAAGAACTTCTCTGAAGGACAATCCGAACTTGCCTATTTTTATCATGGATGGCTTTGAAGTATCTGTACAGAAAGTCTACGATATGGATATCAACCGCATCGAGAGTATGACTATCTTGAAAGATGCTGCCGCTACAGCTCTATACGGTTCTCGTGCTGCCAACGGAGTGGTGGTCGTGACTACTGTTGCACCGAAACCGGGAGAATTGAGGGTGACATATAATTTTAATGCCGGAGTTGAATTACCGGATTTGTCAGATTATAACTTGTGTAATGCCTGGGAAAAGGTTGAAGTGGAACGTTTGTCCGGAAAGTATATCGCAGAAAGCGGAGATCCTGGCATGCAGTTGGAGAAAGATATTGCTTACAATGATTTGGTGAATGAGGTGCGCCGTGGCGTGCAGACCGATTGGCTGGCTCAGCCTTTGCACAATGTGTTCAACCATTCACACAGTATGAATGTTTCCGGTGGTGTTGAAAGTATCCGATATAGCCTGGATTTGAACTACGGAACACACAACGGAGCCATGATCGATTCTTATCGTGACAATGTAGGTGTTGGTTTGAATCTGGACTACCGCAATAAGTCCTGGTTGCAGGTTATGAACTCTATTTCGTTCAATGTGACTAAATCACAGGATTCTCCTTATGGAAATTTTGATACTTATGCTAAGTTGCAACCGTACTGGGCTCCGTATTCAAACGACGGCGAGTTGTTGGAGACATTGAAAGACGGCAAGACAACCAATCCTCTCTACAGGGCTGAGAAATTGGGAAGTTTTTCCGGTCGCTCAAGATTGAACGACTTGACTAACAATTTCAGTATCAATATCTATTTTACAAAGAACTTCTCGTTTAAGGGACAGCTTTCTATGACAAGAACCGATTCTGAAACGAAGAGCTTCAGCGACCCTAAAGACCCGAGTTTCAAGGGATCTCCGACTCGTGAAAGAGGAACTTTAACAACTTCTTCTGACAAGGGATTCACTTGGAACACCAATGCGATGTTCTATTTCAATAAAGGTATCGACAAGCATTTCATTAATGCTACCGCCGGATTGAACGTGCAGGAATCTCATAGTAAAACGACTGCAATAGAGTATCGTGGATTCCAGTTGAGTAATTTGAACTCTCCTACTTATGCTGCAGAGCAGACTCGCAAGTCGGCTGTCTCTTCTGACAAGAGCCGTCTGTTAGGTATGCTGGCTTCTCTTAACTATTCTTACAACAACGTGTATTTGTTGGACGCTTCTTTCCGTCTGGACGGTTCTTCTAAGTTCGGCGAGGACAAGAGATTCGCTCCTTTCTGGTCTGTGGGTGCCGGTGTGAACTTCCATAACTATTCATGGTTGAAAGATAATTGGTTGGTTAGTTTGTTGCGTGTTCGTGGAACATATGGCGTTACCGGTAATGTCAACTTCCCGGCTTATGCGGCAATTTCCACTTATAAGACTTCCGACAAATGGTATTACGATACACCATCGAATACTTTGATTGCTTTGGGTAATCCGAAATTAACTTGGGAGAAGACATATACTTTGGATGTGGGTATTAACTTGGGCTTGTTCCATGACCGTCTTGTAGTGGAAGGAAACTATTATCGCAAGGAGACCAAGAATCAGTTGGAACAGCTGTCTGTCCGCACATCATCAGGTTTTCTACTTATTACACAAATGCCGGTTCGATTTTGAACAAGGTTTTGAGATTAAATTGAATACAACTGTTTTCCAGAATGATAATTGGACTGTTGCTGTAAATGCTACTCTGGCTTCCAATAAGAATGAGATTACAAAATTGGGTCAGGAGGCTGAGAGATATAATAAGAATATCCAGGATTTTCACAATGGAAAGAATCAGGGACAGGGCGGAGATTATTCAGATTTGCTCTATATCCCGTTGACACAGTATTATGTGGGAGCATCTACAACTGCGATTTATGCTGTGCCTTCTTATGGTATAGACCCGTCAAACGGTAAGGAACTGTTCCGTAAGAGAAACGGTCAGAGTACGTATGTATGGAATGCCGCTGATGAAGTGGTGGTGGGAGACAAGAGTCCGGATGCACAAGGTTCTTTCGGTATCAATGTGGCTTGGAAAGGTTTCTACCTAAATACAACATTCCTCTATCAGTGGGGTGCTCAGGATTATAACGAGACCATTAAAAACAAGGTAGAAGAGGCAGATATTGACGGAAGCAACGTAGACCGTCGTGTACTGACTCAGCGTTGGCAAAATCCGGGTGATATAGCTCCGTTCTTTGACTTGAAGAACAAACAAAAGACGCAGCCTACATCAAGATTCGTACAGGATAATAATTATTTGGCATTTAGCAGTATCTCTTGCGGTTATGATTTTAACCGTGACTTGATTCGCAAAATGAGACTGACTTCGTTGGGATTGCGTTTTAAGAATTACAAAAGAACAGGCCTTGGAGTTCGTGCACAAGCTTAAGAATGAGCCGCAAGACGGTCGGATTGTGGCAGTCTGGCTTGGTCTGGCAACTGGCTTAAGGCGCGGCGAAGCGCTGGCGCTTGTCTGGGAGGATGTTGATTTAGAGAACGCACGTCTCCGGATTCGTAAACAGTACGGCAAGGAGAAAGTACTTAAAGACCCGAAGACAGCAAAGTCTCGCCGCACGATTTCTATTGATAACCAGACTGTAGAATTCCTTACGAAGTGGAAGACCAAGCAAGCAGGGCTATTTGCAGAAGTGGGGCTTACTTTGCAGGAATCCTCGCCAGTATGCAGTAATGATCTGTGCGTTTTCCTCGATCCTGACAACTTCAGCAGATGGAGGAGGAAATTCTATGTTGAAGAGGGACTGGCACATTACGCGCACGAATCAACCTATATCGATCGTCGCGGAATAGAACGAGTGAAGCGGTCGGGATACATCGGCCCGAACTTTCAGGCATTGCGAAGAGCTCAAGCCACGCTGCTGGTGGCGGGGGGAGTGGATCCCAAGACTGTGCAGGCGCGCTTGGGGCACGAGAGCTTGAACACAACGCTGAATATCTATGCCGAAGAAGTGGGCGAGAATGATCGTAAGGCTGCCGATTTTATGGGCAAGCTGTTGGAATAGTGGGTTATCGGTAGTGCTGAAGATCTAGGGTGTATATAATTAATCGATCAGAATGAATGGATGGTGGTGATACAGGCATGGCTACGCCTCTCAATCGAGCAAATCAGGCGAAAGAAGACGAGTTCTACACTCAGTTGTCAGACATCGAATCTGAGTTGAAACATTATCGGAAGCATTTTGCGGGCAAGACGGTGTTGTGCAATTGTGATGATCCATTCGAATCTAATTTCTTCAAATATTTCTGCTTAAATTTCAATCGTCTGAAGTTGAAGAAGCTCATTGCAACTTGCTATTCAGGATCCCCGATAACAGGGAACGAGCTCACGCTTTTCGGTGACGACACAGAAGAGGAAAGGCGCACGCCTTACAAGGCTGTTGTGACTTCTGTGCGTGATGCCAATGGTGATGGTGCTACCAGCATGGTTGACGTGGCCGAATTGTTCAAGCAGGGCGAGAACCTTTGCGAACGTCTAGAAGGCAACGGCGATTTCAGATCAGAAGAATGCCTGAGATTGCTAGATGAAGCGGACATCGTGGTGACCAATCCGCCTTTCTCGAAATTCCGTGAATTCGTGTCTACCCTTGTGGAGCATGATAAGAAATTCATCATCATCGGTAACCAAAACGCTATCACCTATAAGGAGTTCTTCCCCCTATTGCGGGATAACAAAGTCTGGCTGGGCTATGGTTGTGGCGATATGGCGTTTAAGGTTCCAGATGACTATGAGCCGCGTAAAACGCGATATTGGCAAGATGAGAGCGGGCAGAAGTGGCGATCCATGGGAAATGCCTGTTGGTACACCAATCTCGACATCAAGAAGCGCCATGAAGACCTAGTTCTGGTTAAGCGTTACAATCGCGACGATTACCCAAAGTATGACAATTACGAAGCCATCAATGTCGGTAAGGTGATTGATATTCCTTGTGATTATGAGGGAATCATGGGTGTACCCGTCACATTCATGGACAAGTTCAATCCGGATCAGTTCGAGATTATCGGGCTACTTGCTGGCAATATCCGGGGATTAGCCGGCATTCCGTCCTCTACTGGTAAGGACGGCCCATACATCAACGGCAAGCTGAAATTCGGGCGGATACTTGTCCGCAACTTGCACCCCGAACCTCGCCCCTATGAAACAGTCACTCTCGAAGAAGCGCAAGGAAAGTAATGCAGATCACTGAAAACCGCATCAAGGTTCGCGACGTATATGAAAACTATGAGAACGATGATGAAGAGGGTGTGGTCGGCTATGACGATCGCTTGGATATTCGTCCCCGCTATCAGCGTGAATTCGTTTACAAGGACGCGAAGCGTGATGCCGTGATTGATACCGTATTGCAGGGGCTCCCGCTCAATGTGATGTATTGGGCTAAAACAGGCGATGACACGTATGAAGTTCTTGATGGCCAACAGCGCACCATAAGCCTGATGGAATACGTCGATGGCAATTTCTCAATCAAGTACGAGAACAATGCTATGAACTTCGATAACCTTCCCGAAGACGTTCAGGAGAGGATTCTTGATTACGAACTTCTCGTCTACATCTGTGATGGCACGGACTCTGAGAAACTCAAGTGGTTCAAGACCATCAACATTGCAGGAGAACGGCTCACTAATCAAGAGCTCCGCAATGCTGTGTATGCAGGGCCGTGGGTATCGGACGCAAAACGTTATTTTTCGAAGACAAACTGCCCAGCGGCCCGTTATGGGAACAGCAAGGGTTGTAACGGTTACGTCAAGGGCGAGAGTATCCGACAAGAGATCCTTGAGACAGCAATCGAATGGATCGCAGACCGTGACGGCACTACGGTCGATGGATACATGTCGGCGCACCAGAATGACCCGACTGCTCAGGAGCTGTGGAGTTATTTCCGTACGGTAATCGAGTGGACGGAATCACTCTTCCCCGTATATCGGCGAGAGATGAAAGGGCTTCCGTGGGGTCTCTGGTATAACCAGTATCATGAGCAGAAGTACGACCCCAAGGCACTTGAAGATCGAGTGAGTGAGTTGATGGCAGACGACGACGTAACTCGAAAGTCTGGCGTATACGAGTACTTGCTGACCGGCCATGAACGCGTCCTGAATATTCGCGCATTCACCGATCGAGATAGGCGTGCTGCCTACGAAAAGCAAAAGGGCATTTGCCCGTTGTGCCAGCAACACTTCGAGCTCTCCGAGATGCAAGCAGATCACAATATCCCATGGAGCAAGGGCGGCAAGACGATTCTTGAAAATTGTGTGATGCTCTGTGTCAAGGACAACATCAAAAAGAGCAACAAGTAAGCCTCGTGCTATGAGTGGCCTAACGATTGCGCTTAGGCCACTTCACGAGAATGCCTCCATGCTCTGCGATGTGCGCGTTTAGAGCGCTCTCTGTCACGTAGTCCTTGCTGCCGACTCGAATCGAGGGAAGCGCGTCCATCATTAGGCGAGCCTTATTGCGTCCTACATGGAACATCTGCCGTAGATCGTTCACATCGTAGAACTTCAGTCGATCTGACGGGGTTTCGCTGCTAGGCACGGTGGCCATGGTTCTTCCTCCTCTGCTTCTTGGCGCTTTTTTGCGGTTGGTTTTTTACTCGACGATTTTTCCGAGATTTGCGAGCGCTCTGATCGAGCTTCTTTCTCTGCGCACGCTGCTTCGTCTGCTCAGTGGCTTTCTTCCTCCGCAGTTCTTCACGCTGACGTTCCATTAATTCGTCTTTGAACTTCGAGTTCCGTTCTTTGAACTGCCAATATGACCAGATGACTTCACGGCAATAGGTTGTCGCTTTGGCTGCGACCGGTAGTAACTTCGGTTTCTTGAGCTCGCAGAGCTTGAGCAACTCAAAGTAGCCATGCACCTCCCACTCCTCAATGAGTTCCAGAAGTTCCATAACTTCTGGTCGTTCCTCATCTGTGAGCGCGATTTTCTTCCAATCGGCTCCATTGATCTCAATCACATCTTCCGGCAGATACTGAACTTTTTCAGGGTTATCGAGATGGACCAAGTAGCGAGCCATTCCGCGCGGACTTTCCACTCGCAGTATGGTTTTCGGCCCATTAAACTGCTCGAAGAAACGTGTCGCATTGCGACGTGTCGTCGTGTTCGTCCACATTGCGACAACGTGCCTATGTGGTTTCTTCAACTTCCCAGTCTTAGGATCCTCGATGTCCTTGTCATGGACTGGCGAAACCAGTATCTGCAAACCCGACATTTGCATGGTTGCTTTCCAGTCATCGGGACAGCTGTCGGGGTAGATCAAGCCCGCCCAATACCGACCCTTGTCGTTCAGGCTGGTTTGCGTATTATCGTCGGTCATATTCTCGCCTTTCTCGCATCTCACATCTCGTATGGGGGCAGTCGTAGTAGGCCCCCATACACCTTTCAGGCGGCGACTCTGCTGGGTCTGGGCTTTCGCTGACGCTTCGCCCATCGCCAGCCGAGTCACCGATGCAGCCGGTGCAGCTCCTCGTCACTGATGAATGGAACATGCAGATAGACCGTCTGATTAGTCTCGGTATCCCACAAATACCCATCGCCAGGTCGAGAAAAAGGTATCTGCCATGGGCGGGCTCCACGCTTCACTGCATCTTCACCCAACGCCATGGTGGCTTCGCCTTTAGAGTTCAATCGAAGTGCCACGGTAGTGAGCAACAAGCTCCGATATGGCAAGCTGGTGCTTACCCGCGGGTTCTGGGTAGCTACCACGACCGTGCAGTTTAGAGCGCGGGATCGTGAGAGAATCGATCGCACCAACTCGATGCACGAGTCTGATAGCTTTTTGTTCGGGCCCGATCGAACCATGTCCGCCGCTTCATCGATGACAAGCAGTCGGTGGCATGTCTGGGCGTCGGTGAGGGAGCGCGTCTTGCCGCGCCATTCGGCGGCTAGTGTGTCCACATTCGAGTTGAAATCAGTCAGCAGATCATATGCTTCTTCGAGGGTGTAGGCTTTACGGGCCAGCACGTTACAGTAGTTCTCTGCTTCCATGCCTGCTTTCAGATCGATGAACCAAATTTCTCCGCCGAATGCCACCTCCTGAGAGATGATGTTGGCGATGACGCTACCTTTGCCGCTGTTGGACTCTCCGATGACGGCAAGATGTGCAGATCGCGGGATTGTGACTGTCCTCTTCGGGTCGGCGATGTCAAGACCGAGAGAATATCGGTCTGACGGCAGTTTCCGATGGTTTCTGAAGATATTCATCGAAGCTCCTCTAATCGGGCGAATGTGACCCTGTATTTTGCTCTTGAGAACAGTCCCTGTGGGATTGTCTCCACGTTCACTGCTTGGAATGCGTGGCCGAGACGTGGGGCAACCGCATCTGCCCATGCATTCACGTCTTCGTCTGTAGTGAGTGCGGCGGGTAGCAAGAAAATCACGCGCTTGGGCTTCCTCGCGTACCTCACCTTCACTGCTTTCTCCTCGTCTGGCGACAGGCTGAGTGGTTTTGCGCACAGTGTGTCATGTTTGCGGGCTGCACGGCTGTTGTGACGTGCGATGAAGAACGCGCACACAGCGAGGAGGGCGAAGAGAACGATTGCAATGACGATGAAGTGGTCTTGTGCGAACAGTTGCGCTTTGGTGATGAAATCCATTGGTTCTCCTTGGACTGGTTCGAATATGACAAATGTGAAAACAGTGAAGATGGAGTGCCGAAGCTGAGGTTCGCTCCGGCACTTCGGGACAGCCATTGAGGAGAAATCAGAACGTCATGTCTGATTCATCTTGCAGAGCGGCTTTGATAGAGCGCATTTCCAGTGGAGTTGGGAAGAGACGGCCAACGGAGTCCTCTCCAAGAAGAACTTCGAGACACTCGTATGGCTTACCCGCCTTGCTCACACCCTGCACGATTTCTACGTGCAAAATCGGGTCCGTGGTGTTTGCCATGTTGCTCACCTCCTTTCGTTCGTGTTCGTCGGTGATTCCATCTAAAAACATGCAGTTCGGTTTGACGAATTTCGAGTGCAGAAATTACACCTGATGTGGCTTGAGACCTTGATATCATTGGGATAACAAAATTTGAAAAAAGATACGGCCGAGGTGAGTATGGAGATCGATAGCAAAATGTTGGTGGCTTCGCTAAGGAACTATGCGGAAGCAAAGCACATGCAGCTGCAAGATGTAGGTAAGCAGCTGGGATTCAGCAAAGATAGAACCAAGAGCATCTTTACAGGACGATCAAAGCTCACTGGTGATGATGTGCTTCGGATTCTCATGAACGTGGATATACCATTGCCGGAGCTGAAGAGGTACAGGCAACTTTGGCGTTTGCGCAGGGAGGTTCTGAATTTCGAAAGGCCGGACGACTTTGAACAGTTTGTTGACGGCCTGAATGTGAGTGCGACTCTCTTTCCGAGGAAAGTGCAAGGATCATTGGCAAGGAGCGACAACGAACGAGTGTCCACTGAATTGGCTAGAGACATGATGGCACGTGAAAACTGGTATGTGCTTCGAAATGGTTGGGTCTGTGCGCTCAAAGTTGAGGGTAAGTGGGTGACTTTTACACCATTCGCACCAGATTTCATGACAGCGGCAAGGGCAATGATCGGGCTTAAATGGATTCACCGAAAGACTGAAACGAGTATCCCGTTCATCGATTGGGGTGCTGTTCGTGGAGGATGCCCCTCCAGCGAAGAGACTTCTCGGTTCGTGGGACGAGAGCTGCTGAAGTATATCCAGAGCAAACCTGATCGTTTCCCTCTAGATGACGAATTTCGGGGCATGGTTGCGGGGAAAGCCATGGGTGAATTCCAGCAGAATAGAATTCTCGAACTAGAAAAAAGCTTGAACACGGTAAAAGAGATTGCAGAAAGCTCCTTAAAGTATTCATTGTCTACGGAAAAGGATGAATACGGTATCAGTCCGGCGGAAATCTATTCCAGTGTTTTCGATTATCTGGAGTCAAATGTTACGAATCTATATGGAATCCGTCGCCTACTTCTTGAAGACGGCATAACCATACCGCCGCAGCTTGAGGAAGAATGCGAGAGAGTGCTTGGGTTAAATGAACGACATTACAAATATTCGCTGTACATCGAGCCAATTCTTGCGGTAAATGATCTACCGGATAGGCTTGCAAGTCCTACTAAGGCAGAGCGAGTGCAGTATGAAAAGTTACGTGCAGATAGCGAGGAAAAGAGCAAGAAGAGCAAGAGTGGACGATAGTATGTCCAGAATTTGTCCAAATCCGCGTTCTAGCGTAGGGCAAGAAGAAAATAAAAAGCCTAGAAACCGCACGATTTCTAGGCTTTGATTAGTAGCGGGGCATGGATTTGAACCATGGACCTCTGGGTTATGAGCCCAGCGAGCTACCGAGCTGCTCCACCCCGCGTCGGCTGTTTCAAACAGCAAAAGTTAATATTACTCAGACTTGAGGGTTAGTCAAGCCGGCGTGTCGCCTTACCACTTTCGGGCGGGTTTTACCCACGGATTACCGCCAATGCGTCATCGGAATTTCTTCTATGATATGGGCATCTGAACAAATGCATCGCATACGATCCGGTCGACGTCGACCGGATTCGTCCAAGTGCTCGTGCAAGGGCGCAGGAGCCCCGCATTCGCGTCAGAAACAAATCCCAGGAAACTGGAGGAGGAAGAACAATGGTGAAGAAGATCATTTTGGATTGCGATCCCGGGCACGATGACGCCGTGGCGATTCTCCTTGCCATCGGCAACCCGAACATCGAGTTGCTTGGCGTGACCACCGTCGGCGGCAACCAGAGCCTCGAAAAAGTCACATACAATGCGCGTGCCGTGCTCGAGAAGGCGCATGCGCCCAACATCCCCGTGCATGCAGGCTGTGCGCGCCCGATCATCCGCGACCCGCAGGTTGCGGCGACAATCCATGGCGAGACCGGCCTTGACGGCGTGGAATTGCCGGAGCCGACGCGTCCGCTCGATCCCGGCCATGCCGTCAACTGGATCATCGACACGATCATGAGCAATGAGCCCGGCACCATCACGCTGGTTCCCACCGGCCCGCTTACCAACATAGCGCTGGCGGCGCGACTCGAACCGCGCATCGTCGAGCGTGTGAAGGAAGTCGTGCTCATGGGTGGCGGCGTGCATGTGGGCAACTGGAGCGCCGTGGCGGAGTTCAACATCAAGGTGGACCCCGATGCCGCCCACATCGTGTTCAATGAGAAGTGGCCGGTCACCATGATCGGTCTCGACCTCACCCATCAGGCCCTGTGCAAGCCGGAGAAGCAGAGGATGATCGAGGGCATCGGGACGCCGCTTGCGAGTTTCGTTTCCGGCCTCATGGACTTCTTCCGCAAATCCTATGCCGAAAACCAGGACTTCGTCGATCCTCCTGTGCACGATCCGTGCACTGTGGCGTACCTCATCGACCCGACGGTGATCACCACACGCCGGTGCCCGGTGGATGTGGAGCTGCGCGGCGAATTGACGCTCGGCATGACGGTGGCCGATCTGCGTGGCCCTGAGCCAAGCGCGGAGGATGCCACACCCAGGTGGCAATGAAACTCGATTTCGACAAGTTCTGGAATCTGGTGACCGATGCCATCCGGCGCATAGGGTGAGCGGGCCGCGCTTCCTGCACACTCGAGCATCCTCGTTTCACAGTCGTGCGACCAGAGCCGTGTGACCGCATATCCGATAACTCAACGAATCATTATTCATAGGGAGGGTCGAAATGACCTCTGTGCACAATGCGCCTGCACCGAAGCAGGTGGATGCCAAACATGTAGGGGCGCTGATGGCCGCGTTGATGGCCGCCATCTTCGCGTTCCAGCTCAACGCTTCCATGCTTTCACCCGTATTGACGACAATGCGTGTGGAACTCAACACCACCGACGCCGAGATAGGCCTTACGCAAACGGTGTTCTTCACCGCCTGCGCCGTGTTCTCGCTGTTCCTTCCCCGACTCGGCGATCTCAAAGGGCGCAAGAAGGTGCTCATCGGCATGCTCGCCTGCACGGCGATCGGCTGCGTCATCTCTGCTTGCGCGACCAATGTGACGATGTTGATGATCGGCCGCGTGATTCAGGGCGTAGCCGGACCTGTGGTGCCAATGACCTTGCTCATGCTGCATGCAGAGGTCACCGACAATGCGCGGTACGCGAGGCTCATGGCTATCCTGACTTCGGTCAATGGCGGCATCGCCGGCGTGGATGCGTTGCTTGGCGGCTGGCTTGCCGGCAATTTCGGCTTCCGTTCGGTGTTCTGGGTGATGTGTGGCGTGGCCGTGCTCGCCGTCGTGCTGGTCTGGTCGTTCGCCCGTGAGTCGACTGCCGATGAGACCCCAAAGATGGACTGGCTCGGCGCAATACTCCTTTCCGCCGCATTCCTGGCCGCGTACCTCGCCATCAACGAGATCGAGAAGCTCGCTGGTGCCAATTGGTGGCTCATCGCCATCGAGATCGTTGTCGCGGCCGTCCTGTTCGTGATCTTCTGGCATGTGGAAAATGCACAGAAGAACCCGATGGTCACGACGACGTATCTCAAGGAACGCCGCACTTGGGGCCTGTTGCTCACCACCTTGCTCACCATGACCGGTGTGTTCGCCGTCATGAACGGCATTGTTCCGGCGCTTGCGCAAGACACCTCGGTCGGTGCGAGCATGAGCGCCGACACCGTCTCGCTCGCCACACTCACCCCGTATGCATTGGTGGGTCTGGTGTTCGGCCCGGTCGCCGGTGTGATCGCCTCCAAGATGGGGTACCGCAGCACATTGCGTGGCGGTCTCATCGTCTCCGCCATCGCGATGGTGTTCGGTGTGTTCGTTTGCCAGTCCCCGCATATCTGGGGATTGGTGGTGCTCTCCGTGGTGCTTGGCCTGAGCTATGCCGGCACCGCGAACATCATGCTGAACGGCCTCGGCATCGTGCTGTCCCCCGAAGACAATCCCGGTTACCTGCCCGGCCTGAATGCCGGCGCATTCAACCTGGGTGCCGGCTTGAGCTATGCGATTCTCTATGGCGTGCAGCAGGGCTTCTCCGACGCGCATGGTGCCACGATGGGGTACACCGGTGCCATGATCGCCGGCATCATTCTGCTGGTGCTTGCATTCCTGAGTTCGCTGCTCATTCCGAAACCAGCTCAGAATGCCGCCGAGGAGCATTGACGTAGACTCGTGCGATATGGCCGGTGGGTGCTTTGCGCCTGCCGGCCATATTCTTTGGATTGCATATCGGCATGCGTACTGTGCGGTTGCGTTGTAAGAACGTTCGCCCATAATTGGAGCATGCCTATCAAGATTCCCGGCGGACTGCCGGCCCGCGCCATTCTCGACTCGGAGCGCATCTTCGCGCTCGAGAAGCCGGAGGCGGAGCGTCAGCGTGTGCGTCCGCTCAAAATGGTGATTCTCAACCTCATGCCGAAGAAGATCGAGACGGAGACGCAGCTGTTGCGCCTCATCTCGAAGTCGCCGCTGCAGGTCGAGATCGACTTCATGAAGACCTCCACGCATGAGTCGAAGCATGTGAGCGCGGACCACTTAGTGAAGTTCTATGAACCGCTTGAGGCGTACGAGGGCAATTGCTACGACGGTCTGATCGTCACGGGCGCCCCCGTCGAGCATCTGCGGTTCGAGGACGTCGATTATTGGGATGAGTTCAAGCGCGTGCTCGATTGGTCCTCCACGCATGTGTTCTCCACGATGTACATGTGCTGGGGCGCCATGGCGGCGCTCTACCAGCGCTACGGCGTGCACAAGATGGATCTCGACGAGAAGCTGTTCGGCGTGTTTCCGCAATTCCTGCAGGATGAGTATTGCTTCCTCACGAACGGCTTCGATGAGATCGCGCTGCAGCCGCATTCTCGATTGGCCGGGGTGAACGAGGCCGACATCGCCGCGAATCCTGAACTGCAGGTGCTCACCTGGGGGCCGCAGGCCGGTCCCGGGCTGATCGCCACGCGGGATTTTTCGGAGGTCTTCGCACTCGGGCACTGGGAGTACGGCAAGTACACGCTGGCGGAGGAATACCGGCGCGATATGGCGAAGGGCATGAGCAATGTGCCGTTCCCGCGCAACTATTTCCCGAACGACGACCCTGCCTTGGCCCCACTGTTCTCCTGGCGCGCGCATGCGAACCTGTTGTGGCGCAACTGGCTCAACTGGGTATACCAGACAACCCCGTACGATCTGTCCGAGGTTCCACAGCTGCGTGCCGAACGCAGACTCGGCACCGACCGTTCGATTCGACACGCCCCTTGCTCGCCGCGCGATGATCAGTTCCTGCCGTTCGACACGTCGGGTTACGGCCTCAAATAAGGCCCGTCGTCCCTTGCTGCCCACCGCCGAACTGGTGTTGGCACGGCGGTGTCGGTGCCGTGTCGTTATGTCCACTATCGGGCTAATAATCGCTGTTCAGTTGTCCGGCGGCCTGCCGGGCGGCTGGCGAGAACTGTTCGTTGAGCGTAAGCAACGGCGACCGTAGCGTATGCGAAGTAAGGTATGCAGTAGATTGCCGTGAGCGATGCCGTGGCGGGTGTAACAGACTTGTCACAATCGCCGCGGCGCCAAGGCATAGACTTGCAGCAGAGAGACAATCAGGAGGCATGAATGGTTGATGTATTCAGCGCAGGCGCACTGACGCTTGCAGAGTCATCGATGGAAATGCCGAGCATCGACGACTTCCTCCCACCGGAGATTCTGTTCCAGGGGACGCCGTTCGCAATCAACCGCATCATCTTCGTGCGTATCCTGGCCACGATCATCATGCTGCTGGTGCTGGGAATCACCGCTGCGCGCGCCAAACTGGTGCCTGGCCGCTGGCAGGGCGCCGTCGAATGGCTCATCGAGTTCATCAAGAAAGACATCGTGTACCAGGTGATGGGTGAGGTGCGGGGCAAGCGCTACGTACCCATGATCACCACCGTGTTCCTCACGCTGCTGGTGTTCAATCTGTGCGGCGAGGTCCCCGGCATGAACATCGCGGCAAGCGCCACGATCACGCTGCCGCTCGTCTTCGCCATGTGGTGCTTCGCCCAGTATTGGATTGCGGGCATTCGCGAGAAGGGGCTCGGCCACTTCCTGCGCGACGAGCTGTTCCCGAAGGGCGTGCCGTGGCCGATCTACATCCTGCTGTCGCCGATCCAGCTGCTCGAGCTGCTGGTCATCCGCCCGTTCTCGCTGACGATCCGACTGTTCGCGAACATGGTATCGGGCCATCTCATTCTTGCGCTGTGCCTATCGGCCACGCAGTACTTCCTCATCGACGTGGTGAACAAGTTCATGATGCCCTTCGGCGTCGTGACCTTCGCCGCAGGCGTGTTCATGTACCTGTTCGAAGTGCTGGTCGCCTGCCTGCAGGCATACATCTTCGCGATCCTCACCACCGCGTACATCAATATGAGCTACCCGGAGATCGACTGACCACCGGCAAATAACTGTTGCTGAAAAGCAATGACCAGAAAGGAAATAACAATGGATATCGTTACCCTCGCTGAGGTTGCCGGCAACCTGAACGTCGTCGGCTACGGTCTTGCAGCCATTGGTCCTGGCATCGGTCTGGGCATCCTGATCGGTAAGACGATCGAGAGCACCGCCCGCCAGCCTGAACTTGGCGGTCGTCTGCAGACCCTGATGTTCCTCGGTTTGGCATTCGTCGAGGTCCTCGCACTCCTCGGCTTCGTCGCTGCATTCATCTTCCAGTGATCGAGTCAGACTAATCCGAAGCACATCATACGAGGACAAGAAAGGAGGAGGACGTGACCATTGCTGCTAACGGCGTGGACCTGTTTCTGCCGGAAACATACGACATCGTCTGGTCGCTGATCATTCTGATCATTGTGGCTCTGTTCTTCTATAAGTTCTTCCTGCCGAAGTTCCAGTCTGTTTTCGATGAGCGCACCGCAAAAATCGAGGGCGGCCTCGCCAAGGCGGAGCAAGCCCAGAAAGATGCCGAAGAGGCCAAGAAGAAGTACCAGGCTCAGTTGAGCACCGCTCGCGTCGAGGCTTCGAAGATTCGCGACGACGCTCGCGCAGAGGCTTCGCATATCATCGCGGACGCCCGTTCGCGTGCCGAGACCGAGGCCGCGCAGATTACCGCGAATGCCGAACGCTCGCTGGAATCCCAGCAGCAGAAGGCCATGGTGAATCTGAAGGGTGAGGTCGGTTCTCTGGCCACCTCGCTCGCTTCCAAGATTCTCGGCTCCGAGCTTCAGGATTCTGCTGTGCAGACGCAGATGATCGACCAGATGCTCGCCGACATGGAAAACGACGAAAGCAAGAAGTAGTGCTACGTCACCCACGTGCGCTTGGCGCGCGTATGAGTGAAGAAAGGGAGGTGACCGATGCAAGGAGAGGCGTCACGCTTGGCGGATCGCGAATCGCGCGATTCCTTTGCCGCCAAGCTGCGTGAGTCGGGTAACGATGCGTGGGAGATTGGCAATGAGCTGTTCACCATCACGTACGTGTTCGACCACAATCCACGCATTCCGCGTGCGCTCACTGATCCTGGCCGACCGACGGAAGACAAGGTGGCGTTACTCAACAATCTGCTTGGCAAGCAGGCGTTGCCGCTGACGATGGAGATTCTCACCGATCTTGTCGGCCGCAGCTGGAGCCGTGCAGGTGACATCGACAACGCGATCGAGGATTTCGCTGTGGATGCCATGATGTATCAGGCCGACGATGAGAAGAAGACACTCAAGGTCTCCGTCCAGCTGGCGCAGCTGCAGTCCGCACTGCTCAACCTGCCGGTCGTCCGCTCGGATCTGTCCGACAGCCAAGGGCCCCTGAACGTCCGCTACGAACTGCTGCATGCACTCATCGATGGTGCGGATTTCGACCGCATCACCGTGCGTCTCGCAGAGCATTGCACACGCAACCCGCGTAACCGTCGTTACCTGGAATCGGTGCAATGGCTCATCAACAAGTTCTCCCGCCACATGGGCGAATCGATGGTCACCGTCACGACGGCGACCCCGCTTTCGGACGAGCAGTCCGACAAGCTGGCGCGGATCTACACGAAGAAGACTGGGCGCCCGGTCCATATTCATTCGGTGGTGGATCCGACCGTCATGGGTGGCATGCGCATCCAGGTCGGCGATGAGGTCACCGACAACACGGTTGTCGCACAGCTGGAGAACCTCAAGCGCAAGGTGAAAGCCGGAGTGAGCGAGTAGGTTGCGCGTGGCCGGCCTACAAGGCTGGCCGATTGAATGTATACACAAACATAAGGAGTGATCATGGCAGAATTGACCATTGATCCCGCCACGATACGCAAGGCGCTCGACGATTTCGTCGAAGCCTATACGCCATCGGAGACGCCGACCCAGGAAGTGGGCCATGTGGCGACCGCCGGTGACGGCATCGCGCATGTGACGGGACTGCCTGGTTGCATGGCCAACGAACTGCTGACCTTTGAGGATGGCACCCTTGGCCTGGCCTTCAACCTTGACGCTCGCGAGATCGGCGTGGTTATTCTCGGCGATTTCGTAGGCATTGAGGAAGGTCAGGAAGTTCGCCGTACCGGCGAGGTGCTGTCCGTGCCGGTCGGCGATGGGTTCCTTGGCCGTGTGGTCGACCCGCTGGGCCGGCCCATCGACGGCATGGGTGAGATCAAGAGCGAGGGAAGGCGCATTCTCGAGGCTCAGGCCCCGGACGTCATGCACCGTCACCCGGTCGACCAGCCAATGTCCACCGGACTCAAGGCGATCGACGCAATGACCCCTATCGGCCGTGGCCAGCGTCAGCTCATCATTGGCGACCGCCAGACGGGCAAGACGGCAATCGCAATCGATACGATCATCAACCAGAAGAAGAACTGGGAGTCGGGCGACCCGAAGAAGCAGGTGCGTTGCATCTACGTGGCCATCGGCCAGAAGGGTTCCACGATTGCCTCCGTGAAGCAGAGCCTGGAAGAGGCCGGCGCCATGGAGTACACGACGATCGTCGCCTCCCCGGCCTCCGATTCCGCCGGCTTCAAGTACATCGCGCCGTACACCGGTTCGGCCATCGGCCAGCACTGGATGTACAACGGCAAGGACGTGCTCATCGTGTTCGACGATCTGTCGAAGCAGGCCGAGGCCTACCGTTCGATCTCGCTGCTGCTGCGTCGTCCGCCGGGGCGTGAAGCATACCCTGGCGACGTCTTCTACCTGCACTCGCGCCTGCTGGAGCGCTGTGCACGTGTGTCCGACGATCTGGGCGGCGGCTCCATGACCGGCCTGCCGATCGTCGAGACCAAGGCGAACGACGTCTCCGCATACATTCCGACCAACGTGATCTCCATCACCGACGGCCAGATCTTCCTGCAGTCCGATCTGTTCAACGCAGGTCAGCGTCCTGCCGTCGACGTCGGCATCTCGGTGTCTCGAGTCGGTGGCGCGGCCCAGACGAAGGCATTGAAGAAGGTCTCCGGCACGCTGAAGATCTCGCTTGCCCGCTACCGCTCGCTGGAATCCTTCGCCATGTTCGCCTCCGACTTGGATGCGGCCTCGAAGGCACAGCTCAACCGTGGTGCGCGTCTGACCGAGCTGCTGAAGCAGCCGCAGTTCTCGCCGTACTCGATGGAGCAGGAAGTCGTCTCGGTGTGGGCCGGCACGCACGGCAAGTTCGACGATCTCGCTATCGCCGACGTGCTGCCGTTCGAACATGGCCTGCTGGAGTATGTGGATCGCAACACGGATATTCTCACGACGATCCGTGACACCGGCGATTTCACGAAGGAGACGGAAGAGGCCCTCGACAAGGCGGTGGACGCCTTCCGTGAAACCTACGTCACCAAGGCAGGCAAGCCGCTCGTCGACAAGAAGACCGCTCCCAAGAGCGTCACCCCTGTCGACCAGGAGCAGATCAAGGCCGGCAAAGCTCAGGAAAAGAAGTAACCTATGGCATCGCAACTCGCATTAAAAAGCAGGATCGCCTCCACGGGTTCGTTGGAGAAGATCTTCAACGCTCAGGAGATGATCGCGGCTTCGCACATCGCGCAGGCCCGCCAGTTGGCGCTGGATTCGAAGCCGTACACTGATGCGATTTCGATGCCGTCCAGACCTTGGTGTCGCACACGCATATCTCGCATCCGATCGTCAAGAAGGACGAAGGCAACCCACGGGTCGCCGTGCTCGCCCTGACGGCGGATCGAGGTATGGCCGGTGCCTATACTTCGTCAATCATTCGTGAGACCGAAGATCTGCTCGCCCGCTTGGAAGGCGAGGGTAAGCAGCCGCAGCTGTACGTGTATGGACGTCGCGGGGTGTCTTACTACCATTACCGCAACCGTCCGTTGGCGCAGTCTTGGGAAGGCGATACCGAGAAGCCTGGCGTCGAGGTCGCCAATGCCATCTCCCGTGCGTTGCTGAAGGCATACATGGAACCGGTCGACGAGGGCGGCGTCGCCGAGCTGTACATCGTCTACACCGAGTTCATCAACATGGTGGTGCAGAAGGTGCGTGTGCTGCGCATGCTGCCGGTCGAGGTGGTGAAGGAAGACAAGTCGCATCTGAATGTGCCGGACACGACCACTGCGCCGCAGGTGCGCCCGTTGTACTCCTTCGAGCCGAGCCTGGACGAGGTGCTCGACACCGTGCTGCCAAGGTACGTGCGTTCGCGTATCCATGAATGCCTGTTTGAAGCGGCGGCCTCCGAGGTGGCCTGCAGGCAGAACGCCATGCATACCGCTACGGAGAACGCGCGTGATCTGATCAACGATCTGACCCGCAAGCTCAACGCTTCGCGTCAGGCGTCGATCACCCAGGAACTTACCGAAATCATCGGCAGCGCCGATGCGTTGAACAAAAAGGAAGAGTAGGAACGCGAAATGGCTGAGAACCAAGCTAATGCGGCCGCTGACGAGGCTGCGGAGCCAATCGTTGGTCATGTGACGCGTATTCAGGGTTCGGTTATCGACGTCGAATTCCCTGTGGGCCACATGCCGGACATCTATAACGCGCTGACTGTTGAGATCAAGCAGATGGGTCAGCAGGAGGAAGGCGAGGTCAAGGACTCCGTCATCACCCTCGAGGTCGAACAGCACCTCGGCGACTCCACCGCGCGTTGCGTGGCATTGAAGTCCACCGACGGCTTGGTGCGTGGCGCCATCGTGCACGACACCGGCGGCCCGATCGAGGTGCCGGTCGGCGATGTTACCAAGGGCCATGTGTTCGACGTTTCCGGCCACATTCTCAACAAGAAGCCGGGCGAGAAGATCGTGATCAAGGAGCGCTGGCCCATCCACCGCAACCCGCCGGCATTCGATCAGCTCGAGTCGAAGACGCAGATGTTCGAGACGGGCATCAAGGTCATCGATCTGCTCACCCCGTACGTGCAGGGCGGCAAGATCGGTCTGTTCGGCGGCGCAGGCGTGGGCAAGACCGTTCTGATCCAGGAGATGATCCAGCGAGTGGCGCAGAACCACGGCGGCGTCTCCGTGTTCGCAGGCGTCGGCGAGCGCACCCGTGAGGGCAACGACCTGATCGGCGAGATGGACGAGGCCGGAGTGCTCGAGAAGACCGCGCTGGTCTTCGGCCAGATGGATGAGCAGCCGGGCACCCGTCTTCGTGTGCCGCTCACCGCACTGACCATGGCGGAGTACTTCCGCGATGTGAAGAATCAGGACGTGCTGCTGTTCATCGACAACATCTTCCGCTTCACGCAGGCGGGTTCCGAGGTGTCCACGCTGCTTGGCCGCATGCCATCCGCAGTGGGCTACCAGCCGAACCTGGCCGATGAGATGGGCTCCCTGCAGGAGCGCATCACCTCGACCCGTGGCCATTCGATCACGTCGCTGCAGGCCATTTACGTGCCTGCCGACGATTACACCGACCCGGCCCCTGCCACCACCTTCGCCCACTTGGACGCCACCACGGAGCTTTCCCGTGACATCGCCTCGCGAGGCATCTACCCGGCCGTGGATCCGCTGGCCTCCACCTCGCGAATCCTCGACCCGCGGTACGTGGGCCAGGCGCACTACGACTGCGCGAACCGCGTCAAGGCGATTCTGCAGCGCAACAAGGAGCTTCAGGACATCATCGCCCTCATCGGCATTGACGAGCTCGGCGAGGAAGACAAGACCACAGTGAACCGCGCCCGCAAGATCGAGCAGTTCCTCGGCCAGAACTTCTACGTGGCCGAGAAGTTCACCGGTGTCCCCGGCTCCTACGTGCCTGCGGAGGAGACCATCGAGGCCTTCACCCGCATCTGCGACGGCGTGTACGACAACGTGCCGGAGCAGGCATTCTCGGGCATCGGCGGCATCGAGGATCTCGAGAAGAAGTGGCACAAGATGCAGAAGGAATACGGTGACTGATGGCAGGCGCAACGATTGCAGTGAACATCGTTTCGTCGGAGCGCCCGGTCTGGAGCGGTGAGGCGAAGCAGGTGGTGGTTCCCGCCTACGCGGGTGGCATGGGCATTCTGCCCGGCCATGAGCCAGTGCTTTCGGTGATCGAGGAAGGCCGTTTGGACGTCACAGACCCGAATGGCAAGAAGTTCTCGTTCGAGGTGACGGGTGGCTTCATCTCCTTCGACTCCAACAAACTCACCGTGGCTGTTGAAAACGCGCGTTCCATCGCGTTCCAGGCGGAGGGTGCCGACCAAAGCGGCATCGTGGGCTGAACCCAACGCCAATCCCCTCAGTGGGCCACTCGGGCTTTCCGGGTGGCCCACTCGCATATTGGGCGACAGAATATGCCGTTCAGGCAACGATTTCCAGACCTTGGTGGTTGCCGTGGGCCGGATTGGGCGGGCGGCAGGGCCTCGTCACTGGATCGCAAGCGCCCTTTACGTTCCTCAACCTGCCGCCGCCCAATCGGCCCACGGCAACCACACGTCAACGCATGGAATTGGCGGAAGCCTTGAGGCGTTGCTGCCGGTGATTGGTGTCGGATGCGGGGCGGTGCGGAAAGGTTGAGGAACGTAAAGGGCGCTTGCGATCCAGTGACGAAGCCTTTCCGCACCGCCCCGCATCCGACACCAATCACCGATTAGAGGCATGGGCGAGCAGGGTTGGGGGAGAGGGGCCGCTAGCCTTGACGGCATGCGAATCATTGTTGCAGACTGCTGCGCCGAATACACCGGACGCCTTTCGGCCTCCCTCCCGCTCGCCAAACGAGTCCTGCTCATCAAGGCAGACAACAGCTTGCTCATCTTCTCGGAGATCGGCTCGTACAAGCCGCTCAACTGGATGCTGTCCCCGTGCACGATCAAAGACATCACCCCACAGGACGCCGACGATGACCCGGCAACACCCACGCCGGAGAAGATCATTCGCGTGCAGTCCACGAAAACGACGATGTGCTCGAAGTGACGCTGCAGCACATCTACAGCGACGAGACGCACGATCTGGGAACCGATCCGGACTGCGCAAAGATGGCGTGGAAGACCACTTGCAGCGGTATCTCGCCGAACAGATCGAGCGCATAGGGGAGGGCGCCAAGCTCGTGCGCCGTGAATACCCGACCGCAATCGGCCCGGTGGACATCATGGCCATCGACGCCGACGGCACGCATGTGGCCATCGAGATCAAACGCCACGGCGGCATCGACGGCGTGGAACAGCTCACGCGCTATTGCGAGTTGCTCAACCGCGACCCCTGCTCGCCCCTGTTCGCGGCATCTTCGCCGCACAGACGATCACCCCGCAGGCGCAGGTGCTCGCCAAGGACCGCGGTTTCGACTGCCTGCTGCTCGATTACGACGACATGAAGGGCACCGATGACGGCGCACTGCGCCTGTTCTAGATGGCCGGTATCTGCCCGAATATGGAAGCGCTCCGTGGGCCTGAGGCCCACGGAGCGCTTCCATATCAATGCGATATGCGAGGTTGCCGATCAGTACTTCGCGAGAATGTCGACGACGAACACGAGCGTCGAGTTCGCCGGGATCTCACCCTGCGCCTGGTCCCCATACCCGAGCGACGGCGGAACCACGAGCAGCACCTCGGAACCGACCTTCTGGCCCTTGAGGCCTTCGAGCCATCCCTCGATCACGCCACCCTGCATGTTCACGTCGAAGGTCGAATTGCGGTCCCACGACGAGTCGAACTGCTTGCCGTCAAGCAGCCAGCCGGTGTATTTGACCACCGCGTAGCTGTTCGAGTCGAGCTTCTCGCCGTCGCCTTCGATGAGCGGCTGCACCACGAGCTTGTCGCTGTCCTTGTAGCCGTTCATGTCGATGGAGGGCTTGCCGTCGGCTGCATTCGTCACCTTCGGCAGATCCGACGGAATGTCCTTCACCTTCGTGCCCTCGGCCTTCGTGAGGTCAGTGGACTGCGACTTGAGTGTCATCACTATGAGATTGGATGAGTCGGCGGTGCTGTCATTGCTGCCGAATACCACGGTGGAGTTAAGCTTGAGGCCATCAATCACCGACAGCAACGCAGATGTTTTTTCACCTTTTTTAGGCGCCACTAGTGAGCAATCCATCTGGTTGGTCTCCCAAGTGCTCATCTTGATATCGCCCGTTTTACCGTCCACGGCCATTCCCTGTGCACATACGCGGTTGCCTGGCTTGATTACCTCGCCGTCTCCTTCCTGCAAGATGGCATAGGAATTATCAGGAACATTGAGCGGCTTCTTGAATTCGAGGACCGGCTTCTCGCCCACCTTCGCGGTGTCCTTCACGCCCTCGATCTTCGTCAGGCCCGAGCTGGCGGAGGAAGAGGCGGAAGATTTTCCGGTGGATTCGGATGCATTGCTATTTCCGCAGGCGGCGAACGCAAAACATGTCGCGGCCACGCACATCGCGGCCACGGCTTGCACCGCCCGTTTGCGGATTCCTGCTGATTTGGCTTGTGTCATACCTGCCAAGAATATCCGCGCGCATGTATTTCGCCGAATGTATATGCGCTCAGGCAAGAAGCTGAATCTGCATACAGCGCTAGAATAGAAGAGATATGACAGACATACACGAACAGCGAGAGCAGACTCGCACCAAGAAAGAGCCGACGCGCCACGCGAAAATCATGCGCGGCGTGGTGACGCCGATCTTTGGCCTCCTGGCGGTCGCCTGCATCGTTTTCGGTATTCTCAACCAGACCATCTGGCAGCCGAATCCGCAGATTGCCGCGACCGCGCCGGTACGGAACACGCAATACCTGCTCGTCGACCAAGGCGTGGCCAATCTGGTCGACAAGAACGTTCGAATTGAAGCCGCAAGCCCGAGCGCCACCGCCAACGACGGCGTATGCATGGCACTCACGTCGCCCAAGGATGCGGCTGGCTGGCTGGCGGGGCAGCCATACGAGCGCATCACCGGGCTTTCCAATTGGTCCACACTGTCTTACGCCGAACAGGGTGCACAAGGCGAGGCGAACACCTCCGGCGCCGACGTCGCCTTCAAGGACTCGAATATGTGGAAAGAGGTCAACTGCGGTGCCGGCAAGGCATCCCTCGACCTCAAGGACGCGGCCGGCACCGATGTGGTGCTTGCGGACTTCGGTCAGAAGGTTTCCGATGGCTCGCTTGAGATGCATTGGACCCGTCATGACATTCCGAACTTCTCCATCCCGTGGTATTTCGCGGGCGGACTGTGTGCGGTGCTCGCCGTGCTGTGCGCCTCGGTGTTCGCCATGGACATGAGCGCGCGCCGCAAGAAAGTGAGCGAAGACGCCGAACGTGCCCGTCAGGAGCGGCAGGAACAGCGCAAGGACGAACCGAAGATAGGCGAGGCGCTTGCAGGCTCCCTCGCGGCGCTGAAACCGCGGAGCAAGGGCAAGTCCAAGACCAAGGGTGGTCCTCGTCACGGCAGGCATGCCGGCAAGCAGGAGGATGAGCAGCCGACAACCCCGACCATCGTGGACCCGCACGCACGAAATCTGGTGGCGGAACAGGCACAGCAGGCGAACGAGAACGCCAGCGTGGAGGTCTCCGTGGCGAATGGCTCCGATGAGGCGAGCGAAACGGCCACGCGGACGGTCTCCAATGACGGGTCTGCCACCGATGGCACCACCACTTCGGTGATCACCGAAGCCGAGCTGCAGGACTACTTCGCACGTCTGGCCCGCGAAGTCGGCATGGAATCGTCCACGCCGTCCGAGCAGGGCGAGCCAGAGGCCGAGCGTGTGCAGGACACTGACGAATCTGAATCCTCCGAAGACGAACAGTCTGCAGAATCCAATGAATCCACTGAATCCACGGAACCCGAAGACGTCACCGAGACGAGCGAGGGCGGGGAAGCCTCTCAGGAAGAAACCGAAGGGGAGCAGTCCGCGGCCGCCGAGTCGGGCGACAAGGAGGGCAAATGAACACGCGTAGGAAAGCCGTTTCTCTGGGTGCAGCCGGCCTTGCGTTGTGCATGTGCGTGACGCTTGGCGCATGCGAAGGGCAATTGCCGGAACCGGTGCAGGCGACCGCCTCGGCTTCGGCGTCACCGAATCTCACCACCGAGCAGGAGAAGGCGATACGCAAGCAGCTGCTCGAAGCCATTGAGCAATGCAACAATGCGAAGTCGGCGGACGGCCTCGACCGTGCGATGTCGGGCCCGGAACTCGAGATTCGCAGAAGCGAGCTCGCCGTGGCGCAGAAGACCGGCAATCTCGATCCGAAGACCGACATTCCCGATGCGATCACACAGACGATCATCCCGACCGATAGCGGATGGCCGCGCAGCGTGTTCACGATCACCACGACCACGCAGGACCAGCAGTCGAAGCGCCTGCTCGTGTTCGATCAGGAAAGCGCACGGCAGAATTACAAGCTGTGGGGAGTCGCGCGCCTGTTCCAAGGCGTGCAGATGCCGAAGTTCACCGTGCCGCAGATCGGCGCGCAGATGGGCACCGACAACGACGACAATCTCAAGATGACGCCGAAGGAAGCGGTGAAGCGTTACGCGGACGTGCTGCAGAACGGCGACAAGAGCCAGTATGCAGGCGATTTCGACAACGATTACCTGCGGCAGGAGCTCGCCACGCTCTCGCAGACCGTGCAACAGGGCATGGAGCGCAACAAGGGCACGCAAACGCAGACCTTCGAGCCGGTGGACGGCCAGATGCGCATTATGCGTGCGGCTGACGGCGGCGATCTGGTGGTGGCGCAGATCAACTCGGTGTGGACGCGCGCAGCGGGCGAGGGACGCGAGTCCCAGCCGGCCTCGGATTCCGAGAAGGCATTGTTCGGCGACGCGAAGGCCACGAGCACGATGCGCGTCACCTATGTGAACGTGGTCGCCCTCTACATACCGTCGGCCAAGGCGAACGCGAAGATCACGGCGGTGGGCGCGGAACGCCAGCCGGTCAAGGTCGAGGCGATCTAACAGTCTTTTTGCACGCGCATATTGCAAACGTTCAACAGTGCGCGAACACGCGCGGAAAGGGGCATCATGCCGGAACGTGAAATCAAGCCGGGAATCTCATTGGCAGGGGCCATCGACCTCGAGGGACTCAAGCATCAGGTCAAGGCGGAGCCGGGGCAAGCAGGTGGCGCACCGGCCGCGGGTGGCTATGTGATCGATGTGACACAGAACAATTTCCAGGCCGTGGCGCAGGCGTCGGCGACCTACCCGATTGTCATCTTCATGTGGGTGCCTACCGACAATCGCCTGTTCGACATGGCCCGCGAACTCGGCGACGCGGTCAACGGCATGGACGGCAAGCTGCAGCTCGCGCGCATCGACGTGAGCCGCGAACCCGAGATCGCGCAGGCATTCGGCGTGCAGGGAGCGCCCGCGTTGTTCGCTCTGATCGGCGGCCGCCCGATGCCGATTCTGCAGGGCATGCCGCAAGGTGACGAAATGACGCAGATCACCACGCAGGTGCTCCCGCAGCTCGTGCAGGTCGCGGCGCAGGCCGGTGTGACCGGTACCGCGCCGTACATCACGCCGCAGAACGCCGACGACGAGGAAGACACGCAGAAGGAACCCGCCGTGCCGCCTGAGCACGCCGAAGCACACCGTTTGGCTCAGGAGGGCGACTATGCGGCGCTGCCGATGCCTACGAGCAGGTGCTCGAACGTGAGCCGGACGACGAACTCGCCAAGCGCGGGCGTGCGAAGGCGCTGCTGCTTGCCCGTTCCGCGAATGCGGATGTGCGCGAGGCACGCGAGAAGGCCGCGGCAAATCCGGACGACCTCGACGCGCAGCTGGCCGTCGCCGACGTCGATATGATCGGCGGCCAGATTCAGGATGCCTTCGACCGTCTGCTCGACTATCTGGCAGCTCATCCGGATGCGGTGGAGCCGATTCGCGAACGCATGCTCGAGTACTTCCTCATTCCCGAGGCCACCGACGAGCGTCTCGCACGTGCACGTCGCCGCCTGGCCACGCTCATGTACTGATCGGTCGTATCGCGACCGCCATTCGGTGTCCGCATTACATACGCGCCTGCTGGCGGAAAGTCAGGCGAACGTGTAAAGTAGTGCAGGCATGGGCTCATAGCTCAGTGGATAGAGCGTTCGCCTCCGGAGCGAAAGGCCGTGGGTTCGAATCCCATTGAGCCCACCATGTTGAGAAGTCTGGAATACCGAAATGCCGGTATTCCAGACTTCTTCGTTTTGGCTCGTGCCGTGGGCGCGCAATCGTCCACCCGGATTTCGCCAC
>ENA-OQDT01000441-OQDT01000441.1-human-gut-metagenome-genome-assembly--contig:-NODE-441-length-27051-cov-3.770874_pt1 | contig 27051 bp, 27 predicted proteins | sample MGYA00242786_ERZ504617 | MGnify/ENA primary metagenome ERZ504617 (study PRJEB26092, sample SAMD00036337) | human gut metagenome | host: Homo sapiens | study: EMG produced TPA metagenomics assembly of...
TTTTGACACGGGTATGGGCCACGGAATCGAGACCGTATCATCGCGTTCGTGTCCGATACCCGTGATAACAGGCAAAGGAAACTGCGCACAGGCAAGCCGCGAGCAGATAAGTATCAAATCCGGAAAGGTCGGAAAGTTGCCCCACCGCCCCGGATAATAACTACTACATCAAAACTGTCCGAAACGGGAATTTATCTTATCCAAAGCAGACAAAACGGATTCTTCAACACGATCACCCTGCATCAATGCCGGAAAAAACGGTTCCGTATAGAAAGTAAAAACCTCCCGGATTATTCTGCAACTGGTGGCAAAAGTCACCGTATCCGGCAGCGGTTGGGGAAGAAACAACCGCAATACGCTGCGGCAAACGAGGCATTCTCAATTCTTTATTTAAAGTAAGTACCCTTCTTCTTCCAATTGTTTCAAAATCTCTTTACGGCGACGGGCCATATCACCCAAAGTATAGGTGGGATCTATATCCTGTACTGTAAGGCTATATCCATACAGTTCATGGAAACTGACGGTCACTTGCACCAGCACTTTGATACCCGAAACAAAAGCCTGTCCCGTAGCTTCCTCAAAATAAGGTTTCAACAAACGAAAGACGTTCGACCATATCGTTCCTCTCGCCTTAGCTATCAGACTATTACTACGGGCATCTTTCTGTACGAACTCCAAATAACAATGTCCGGTGCTGTTGGTACGTACATCACTCAATTCTGCCTGTATCCAATAGGCATCAGGCAGACATTGCTCCAAGCTGCGACGCACCAGCGCATTTAATTCGTATAGTGATAAGGCATCCATTCTTTAAGTATAAGTATGCAAAGTTCCTGTCCTTACTTCATTTTTAATTTATAGCTATTATATGCTTTCCACATATCCGGCACGCCATAACCGTAGATATTATCCGGATAGTCGGCACGGTCACCGGAAGCACGGACTAATTCAAGCAACTCTTTCGCTGTCAGCCGGGGGCATGCCTGCCATAAACAAGCCACCATTCCACACATGACGGGCGAAGAGAAAGAAGTCCCGTTTGCCTTACCCTGATTTCCGTCCGTGCGAATCACATCCGCTCCTTCGCCCACAGCTACAACATCCGGTTTAATCCGGTTATCAGCTGTGTTGCCGATAGAGGAAAATGGCGCCAACACCGCCTGTTTGTTGATAGCGCCTACCGTCAACACATTATCAGCATCTCCCGGCGGGGTTATTTTTTTCCAGGACCCCATTCCCGAATTACCGGCACTGCACACCAGTACCATACCCTTATCGGCTATATGCAAGGCTTGACGCGACATCAAGGAATGATGTCCGTCCAAATCACGATATCTGTAATTTTTCGATTTGTCATCGAACGCATAATACCCCAAAGAAGTATTAAGCACATCAACTCCCACACTGTCGGCAAACTCTACGGCAGCAGCCCAATAATCCTGCTCCACCAAGTGTTCGGAAGCCTCATCCTCACTGCGGAACAGCCAAAAGGAAGCTTCCGGTGCAGTACCTGTCATAATTCCCGGCTGATTCATTCCAATGCAGGAAAGCACACTCAGTCCATGACTGCTTGCCGCAAATAAATCCGCCTGAGGATTGACAAAATCTTTCATGCCCAAGACACGGATATTCCGCATAGCCGTTATCTTATCCAGATTATGAAATCCGGCATCAATCACGGCAATCGTCATTCCCTGCCCCCTGAATCCGGCATCATGCAACTTATCTCCATTGCTCAACTGAATTTGAGTGAGAGCAGGACCGTAAATACTGTCTGTATATATCTTCGGCTCATTGATTACAGAATCACGCATTGCATCCCCCACTCCTTCATTCATTTTCGGAGCAGTCCATACTTTCTCCGTAGCGCGTACAAACGGCAATGCGGCAATATGTTCTATCAAAGCGGAATCATTGCAGGAAACCGTAACAAAATTTTCCCATTTCCCTACAACTACAATATTTACTCCTTGTCTGCGTATTTCATCAATATACTGACGGCAAACCGGCAGGTCGGTGGAATCAACCGCCAGGTTCTGTTTTTGACGTCTTGCAATGGCTTTCTCCGAAAGGAACTGTTCAGGATGCTCCAATGAATAAACGGTAGCTGCCTTGTCTCTTAAACTAATACGGTATTTCAACGTATCTTGCTGTGCCGACGCACTTGCCAGAAACAACACTAAAGCAGAAAGAATAATCAATCTCTTCCCCATTAATCTCTTTTTATTTTCAAATATACATGCCGATACCACGTTGTGAAGCAATGAACGAACCGCCTACCACCCTTTTTCCAATATAGAATACTGCTGATTGTCCGGGCGCAATGGCAGATGCTTCCGTCTCAAAATGCACCAGCAATCGCCCGTCTTCCAGACGCTTTACCGAACAAGGTATCGGTTTGCTCCGATAGCGGATGCGAACCGTCAGTTCCCCGCTTCCGAAAACTTCCCCCTCATCAATCAGATTATCCTGTTCCGCAAGCATATATTCCGCTTTGAGCTGCTCGGCATCTCCCAACATTACGGTATTCTTCTGCGGATTGATTTTCAGCACATAAGCTGGTTTTCCCAATGCGATTTCAAGTCCTTTCCGTTGCCCGATGGTATAGTAAGGAAAGCCCTTATGCTCTCCCAGCTTCACTCCTTCCGAATTGACAAACCATCCCGGGCCTACTTCATTGTCTATCTCCGGCGAATGCTCACGCAGGAAGTCCCGATAATCTCCTTTTATGAAGCATACTTCCATGCTCTCTCCTTCCTCGGCTTTCGGTGCATAGCCTTTATCCCTCAGATAATCGCGCACTTGCATCTTGGTATAGGTTCCCAACGGGAAAAGACAACGTCGCAAGACATCCTGCCCCAAGCGCCAAAGGAAATAAGACTGGTCTTTCTTATCGTCATCCCCGGCAACTATATATATTTTCCTATTCTGTTCTTCCAGACGGGTATAGTGCCCGGTAGCAATATACCGGCAATTCAATTTATCCGCCCACTCCGTTAGAATGCGGAACTTGAACAGAGGATTGCACATCACACAAGGATTGGGGGTACGCCCCTGCCGGTATTCATCGATAAAGTTCCGGACAATCACCTCACGAAAAGCCTCTCGTTCATCAGCCACATAATGTTCAATGCCCATATTCTGAGCAAGCTGGCGGGCTTCCAACGGCTCTTCTCCCCACACCCACATCGTAAGACCGATTACCTCGTAACCCTGCTCTTGCAACATCAGACATGTAGCGGTACTGTCAATGCCACCGCTCATTCCAACCAACACTCGTTTTTCTGCCTTGTTCATTTCTCGGATATACATCGTTTAAAATGCAAAAATACAGGTTTTCAAACAGAAGAAAGAGAAAAGGCATGCCTTTTTTGCAAGAGTTCACATAGCTGCATATCGTTTTGCCCGTGACTTTGTAACAGAAACGAAACACATATGACATAAAATCACAACACATACGACCGTATCTTTGCCAACATAAACAAACCGACAACAAATTATGAAAAAAAGCGCATTGATACTGTTCCTCACCCTGTTGCCCTTTATGGCAAAAGCCCAAAACACCCAAAACAGCGAAGACGGAAAGAAGATAGACAAGGAAAAACTGGAAAGCAAGGATTATCTGCCCGAAATACACGGAACAATCCGGGGCAAATACGAATACCAGACCACTATGGGCGCCGGACGTTTCGAAGTGAGAAACGCACGTGTCAGCGTTACCGGCAATGTCTTGCCGATTGTTGCCTACAAAGCCGAAATAGACCTGTCGGACGAAGGAAGCATTAAAATGCTTGATGCCTACGCACGCCTGTTTCCGGCAAAAGGGTTGACAGTGACCGCCGGGCAGATGCGCGTGCCTTTTACCATCGACGCACACCGATCACCCCACCAGCAATATTTTGCCAACCGCTCGTTCATAGCCAAGCAGGTGGGCAACGTACGCGATGTAGGTATCACACTGGGATATACCCTGCCTACCGACCTGCCTATTACGATAGAAGGCGGACTGTACAACGGTTCGGGACTGACCAATCAAAAAGAATGGCATAAAGAAGTGAATTATTCTGCCAAAACCCAATTTCTTTTCACCAAAGGGCTGAACCTGACACTGAGCATACAGAGCATCCAACCGGAGGAAATACGGGTGCAATCGTACGACATCGGCGCTTACTATGAGTCCGACCGCTTCCATATCGAAGCGGAATATCTGTACAAGCAATATTCCGACAATGCCTTCAAAGATGTGCAAGCCGTAAACACATTCATCAATTACGACCTTCCGCTTCGTAAAATATTCAATAAAATGTCTTTCCTGCTACGCTACGACATGATGACGGACCAAAGCGACGCCAAGACCACCGATGAAGAAACCGGCGCATTGGTCACCACCGACTACAAACGCCAGCGACTGACGGGCGGTATCACCTTCAGCCTCAGTAAAGCATTCCGCACAGACCTGCGCCTGAATTATGAAAAATATTTCTATGCCAACAGCAGTATTGCAAAAGAATCTGAACAAGACAAAATAGTATTGGAATTAATGGTACGATTCTAAAAAAATTACATATCTTTGGAATAAGCAAATTGATGTATGACAAATCCGCTTATTCCGGGCATCACTGCCGCAGAACAAGACGTGTTGTATCAAAAGCTAAATGAATACAACCTGAAAAAAGCTTCTTTCAAAGAGGTAGGCGCCTATCTTGTGGTATTGCCAAGAGCAGATTGTCCCCGATACTCACTTTGGATTTACTCCCCTCTGCCCGAAAGGCAATCCATATTTTACATATTCGACCTGAGTGAGGATATACACGAAGCCTTACGAATGGCAAGCACCTTATGTTACTACTCCCCCGCCCTCTGTCGTTAGTGGAGTATAATGCCAAACGAATGCAGAATAAGGGCGACGATATTATCTCGTTCGGCAAATATCACGGACATTATCTGCACGAAATCCTGCGGATAGACCCCGGCTATCTCACCTGGATAGCTTTCAAGTTCACTCCCCGAATTCCTAAACAGGAACGCTTCGCACAAATCGCCCGGATATACCATTCCGTATACATTGACATCCTGCAACGGAAAGCCAAGCAACCGCCTGCCGGACACTTTCTTGGGAAAGAAGGGGAAAAAGTGACAGATCTGACCCTGACCGTTCTCAGTGTCCGGCTGGAGGACGACCCCTACAAGACACAAGTCAGGGGTACGACCCCTTACTTCTATGTCCGGCAAATACTAAGGCTGAAAGACACCTCCGGAAATCTTGTGACTTTCCGCGTCAACTCCCGCACGGCAAGCAGGCATTCGTGCCAACTACCCGCCGTGGAACATGCTTACCGAACGGACGAAACCGTCCATATAGCCTCGGCACGCATTGCCGGTACGTACACCATCGGAAAAAACAAATGGACGCGACTTAATTATGTAAAATTTCATCCATAAGACCGAATCCGGTCAAAAATTCCATTTCAAACATCAATTCATCCACCCCTTACCGAAAAGAAACCCGTATTTTTGCTCCATACATATTTAAATACGTAATGCCATGAAAAAACAAACTGCACTCTGGTGCTTATCCCTCCTATTGGTGATGGGAGCCTGCACCACATCCTCTTCCCGGAAAACGGCCGGAGAATGGGCAAAAGTACCCGGAATACTAAAAAATATCGTACCGCCCGTATTCGCCGATACTGTTTATGATGTAACCGACTACGGAGCAAAGAGCGATACAACTTTCGACAGCCGTCCCGCCATCCTCCAAGCCATCAGTCATTGTAACACGAACGGTGGCGGTACCGTACTCATTCCCGCAGGAAATTATTTCATCAAAGGAGCCATCACGCTGAAAAGTAACATAAACCTGCACATCGCCGAAGGAGCACGTCTGGAATTCTCTACCGAAGCCGCCGACTACCTGCCTATGGTACTGACAAAATGGGAAGGAACAGAATGTTTCAACTACTCCCCCTTTATCTACGCATACCAATGTACGAATGTCGCGGTAACCGGCAAAGGAACTATCGACGGAAACGGTTCGGTGACTTTCAACGGCTGGCATGCCATACAAGGTCCTGCCGTAGACCGTCTGCGCCAGATGGGTATCGATTCCGTTCCTGTATACCAACGCGTATTCGGAGAAGGACACTATCTGCGTCCCTGTATGATACAATTTTACGGTTGCAAGAACGTATTGGTAGAAGATTTAAAAATTTACGATTCTCCCTTCTGGATCATTCATCCCGTATTTTGCGACAACGTAACCGTACGGAATGTATATATCGACAGCAACAATTACAATAATGACGGCTGCGACCCGGAATCCTGCACCAATGTACTGATAGAAGATATGGATTTCAACGTTGGTGACGACGGCATCGCTATCAAATCAGGGCGCGACCAGGACGGCTGGCGCATCGGTCAGGCTACGGAAAATGTTATCATCCGCAACTGTCATTTCGCACGTTGGGCCATCACTGTCGGAAGCGAAATGTCGGGCGGAGTGCGGAATATCTATATTGAGGACTGCAAGATAGACAGTTGCCGTAACGGTATATATTTCAAGTCCAACCCGGACAGAGGCGGCTATTTCGAAAACCTGAATATGCGGCGCATCAAAGCCGATGTCTGCCTGTGGGGTGTTATCAATTTCCGCACGAACTACCACGGGTACCGGGGCGGCAATCATCCTACACTATTCCGCAACATCTGCATTGAAGATGTAACCTGTAACCGCGTGGACAGCGTAGCGCTCATGGCTAACGGACTGCCTGAAGCCAAACTGCACAACATCACCCTGCGGAACATCAACGTGAAGAAAGCTCCCAAAGCGATACAAATGGAGAATGTGGTGAACCTGACGCTAGACAATGTAGTAGTAAACGGAGAAAAAGTAACTGCCCCCTGATTACTTCTCTCCAACCGGCGGACGCTTACGCCAATCGTCTTTCCGGTAGCTGTCCGGATAAACCGTTTTGTCTACAATCTCCCCGCCTTTGGTACGAATCCAGGTAGTGAATGTGCGGACGTTTTCTTTCATCAGAATAACACGGGCACCATTCTGCAGGTGGTTATACTCCGTATTTCCACCTGTAAAACGCCCGTAAGCCAACAGGATGCCGTGCCACATAACAGAATAATCATTATCGTGGTCGTGCCCCACAAAGGTACCCATTACATCACCGGCTTCTTTCATGGCGGCAAACATGCCGGTATTCAAGAGCGGAGCACAAGCCTTTTCCATACGCGTGCCTATCAATATGGCACTCTCATCAGCCGCAGCCTGATTATATTCGGGTAGGGGAATATGGAAAAAAGCCAGGGCAGGCAAAGGCTTTCCGCCATTTCTTTCCGTATAAGCAGCGCTCTGGCTACGATACCAGTTTACCTGGTCAAAGGTAAACCAGGCATATCCTTTCACATCTGGCAGCCGGGAGTAGGAGTGCGAATCCATACAATACAACAAAGCTGCATCACGATTACTGTCGGAAGCCTGCAATGCAAGCACGTAGTCGGGTGAATCGGCCTCACCTCTGTCCGGCTGAATATTATAAGGAACAGAGCGAACGACATCATATAATTCGGCACGCGTCTTATCCTGTTCATTGTCATGGTTGCCAAAAGTCACAACAAAAGGAATTTTACGGGAAGAAGCACAAGCAAGTACCGTACGCATGGCTGTTTCTGCCGGCTTCGCATACACCACGTCACCGGTAAATACAACCAGGTCGGGACGTTCTGCATCAAGCACTTCATTGATACGCTTCAAGGCAATATCCGAGGCAGGATTACCATATTTGAAATGCACATCGGTAAACTGCACTATTTTGAATTCCCCGTTTTTATCGAATTTCAAAGGCTTTATCTGTGCCCGGCAGAACATTACGGACAGCAGTACCATACAAAGGGTCAAAGCAAATTGTTTCATAGTATTTTCTGATTTTGATTCGGAGTTCGTTTATTCTTTGACTATCAAGACAGTTGCATAAGCCGATATTCCCTCTTCCCGTCCTGTAAAGCCCAACTTCTCCGTAGTGGTAGCCTTCACGGATACATCGTCTTCATCAATCCCCAACACAGCAGAAAGAGTCTGCTGCATGGCGGGTATATGAGTTTTCAACTTGGGTCGTTCCGCACAGATTGTCGCATCAATATTACCGATGGAATACCCTTTACTGCCTATCAGGTCCACCGTTTTCTTCAACAATATCTTACTATCTATATTTTTAAATTCGCCTGCCGTATCGGGAAAGTGATAGCCTATGTCGCGCATATTCGCCGCACCCAGCAATGCATCGCAAATAGCATGTATCAGCACGTCTGCATCCGAATGTCCCAAGAGACCTTTCTCATGCTCCAGGCGTACACCACCCAACCAAAGTTCTCTATCTGTCACCAGCCGGTGAACATCAAAGCCAAAACCAACACGTATCTTCATATCTTTTCAATTATATAATAAACGTGCTAAAGTAGGCATTATTCACTATCGGCTCAAAGATATTCTGCTATTTTTCCTTAATGAGAGGGATTACGTACCTAAAAAACAAACAGCAAGTCTTACAGCCTAATACAAAGGAGCATGAAAGAGCTGACGAAATCAGCGGATATGGAAATCAAGCAGCTTCTCTTCTCCCAAATAACCTTGCAAATGCTGACCGACGCTGACGGGCCCTACCCCGGCAGGGGTACCTGTAAACAGTAAATCACCAATCTTCAAAGTCATAAAACGACTGACATAGGCTATTATATCGTCTATCTTGAAAAGCATGTCTGTCGTATTGCCACGTTGTACTTCGCAACCGTCTATATCGAGATGGAAATCCAAATTCTGCAAGTCTCCACCGGCTTGTTCCAAAGAAATGAACGTACCGATAGCTGCAGAGTTGTCAAACCCTTTGCACAGCTCCCACGGGTTACCGGCTTCACGGAATTTCCGCTGCAAGTCACGGGCTGTAAAATCAATGCCTACCGTCACCGCATCATAATAACGATGCGCAAAACGGGGAGCTATATTCTTACCTAACCGGCAAATACGTACTACAACTTCCGTTTCGTAATGGACTTCATGGGAGAAGTCGGGAACAAAAAACGGCTTGCCGTCTTTCAAAATAGCCGAGTCGGGTTTCATGAAGATAACAGGTTCCCTATTCTCCTGAGTATGCCCAAGCTCCTTATTGTGCTGTGCATAATTCATCCCTACTGCTATGATCTTCATTACCTTATCTCATTAAAATTCAAACGGTTAAACATTACTGCCAGATGTGCATACAACGAAGTGTTCTGAACCACTATATCTTCCGGCACACGGATACGGAACGGAGTAAAATTCCATACGGCTTTAATGCCGCCTGCCACCATCGTATCCGTAATTTTCTGCGCAATCTCAATAGGTACTGTCAGCACACCGATATTGACGTCATATGCCTGCATTTTCTCTTCAAAATCATCGGAATGATAGATTGGAATGCCATTCAATGCCGTCCCTACCAAATCGGGATTTACATCAAATGCTGCCACAATCTCCAGACCGAAATGGTTCAAACCGGAATCTCGCAGCAATGCACCACCCAAACTTCCCACACCGAAAAGAAATGCTTTATGTATATTGGTAAATCCCAAAAAATCTTCCAGCACGGCAATCAGCGTATCTATCTCATACCCCACACGGGTACGGCCGGAAATATTGACATATGACAAGTCCTTCGCTATCTGAGAGGCATCAATATTGATTTCTTTGGAAATTTGAGTAGAAGAAACGAAACGCTCCCCTCTTTTTCTAAGCAATTTTACATTGGAAAGATACCACGGAAGCCGGCGCAAGGTAGGTTCCGGCACCTTTGTAGAGTCTTTCTTTTGTAACTGACTGTTCATAGCTTTTCCTTTAAGTTCTCAATATTATGACTGACAAAAGTAGTGCTTTTTTTCCAATCTATAATATATCTATGACAAAAGGTTAACATTATTTCTACCTGTGATTGCAAATGTTCCTTGCAAAACCGTATTTTTGGACTCCTTTTGTGAGAAAAATTAAAACAGTTATATATGGCTAAAGAAACCAAAAGAGAACGATTGGAAAGACAGACTGAATGTAGTGTATTCAACCAACCCCGACTTCAAATACGAATTGGACGATGAAGAAGAGCAAACCACTCTCCAACCGTCCCAACAACGTCTGCGCGTACAATTGGACCGCAAGAACCGGGGCGGTAAAGTTGTAACTCTCGTTACCGGATTTATCGGTACGGAAGACGATTTGAAAGAACTGGGCAAATTCCTTAAAAGTAAATGCGGTGTGGGAGGAAGCTCCAAAGACGGAGAAATCATTGTACAAGGAGACTTTAAGCAAAAAGTACTGGAATTACTAAAGAAAGAGGGGTATGCACAGACCAAAACGGTGGGATAACTCACTGCTGCTTTAAAAACATAATAAAGAAAAACGGTCGCTATGGATATTTCCATGCGACCGTTTCCATATATTTACATCCGTACGGAATTATTCAGCACGCAAAGTGAAACGCTTGAAATCAACGATTTTCAATTCAGGGTCAGCTTCTTTCAGCACTTCTCTTACAGTCTTCTTGCCATCCATGATATCTTCCTGGTTCAGCAAGCAAACTTCTTTCAAGAACTTGCCCAGACGACCCTTAGCGATGTTCTCGATCATCTGCTGAGGCAAGTTTGCTGCTTTTTCAGCAGAAACAGTAGCAATGATTTCTTTTGCTTTGGCAACATCTTCAGCCGTGATCCAGCCCTTAGCCATGTTGCTTTCCATGTGGTCTTCGCTGTCAACGTGTGTCGGGTTGATTCCAGCTTTTTTCAGAGCAGCTTCAACAGCTTTCTGAACTTGTTCAGCCTTTGTCTTTTCGATTGCCACCTGGATTTCCTGTTCTTTTACAGATTCAGGAACACCAGCTTCATCAATAGCGATCGGGTTCATGGCAGCGATCTGCATAGCGATGTTGTGAGCAGCTTCTTCAGATTCCTTATTAAACGCGGCGATCGTACACAACTGATTCTTACCCATGTGGTTATAAACAGTGGTATAAGCGCCTTCCACTACGTTATAGCCGTCCAATTCCATCTTTTCGCCCGTGATACCGCTACGATCGGTAACAGCATCCTGTACAGTGCCCTTACCCATCGGCAAAGCCTTCACTTCGTCCAGAGTCTTGCACTTGTTAGCCACAGCAGCATCCAAGATAGCCTGAGTCAGTGCGATGAAATCTTCATTCTTAGCCACGAAGTCAGTTTCGCACTTCAAAGCGATGATAGCAGCGAATTCGCCATCTTTCTTTGCCAATACGCAACCTTCAGCAGCTTCACGGTCAGAACGCTTAGCAGCAATAGCCTGTCCTTTTTTACGGATAATTTCCATTGCCTTTTCGATATCACCATCGGATTCGGTCAAAGCCTTCTTGCAGTCCATCATACCAGCTCCACTCATTTTGCGCAGCTTGGTAATATCAGCCATAGTTACAGCCATAATCTTATTTTCTTATTTATTAAATATTTACTTTATTAATTGACAATGGACAATTGACAATTGACAATTCAAGTCAAAAGCCAATTGCCCATCGTTTCATTTTATGTTTCTCTTAATTTTCAATTGTCAATTTTCAATTGTCAATTGAATTACTCTTCGTCCTTAACGAATTTGTCAGCAACGTTAGCATTCAGAGCTTCGTCGTCTTCCTTCTTAATACGTTCTTTCTTTACAGCAGCTTTAACTTTGCGTTCTCTTTTAGGAGCTTCGCCTTCACCGGCAGCTTCTGTATCGATCTTTTCAGCTTTGCGTTCCTGCAAGCCTTCGTTCATTGCTTCACAGATAGCCCCCAAGATAACTTCTACAGATTTTGTAGCGTCATCGTTAGCCGGAATCACGTAGTCGATATTGTTCGGATCGGAGTTTGTATCAACCATACCGAATACAGGAATACCCAAGCGGTTAGCTTCACGAACTGCGATATGCTCTTTCATTACGTCAACGACAAACAAAGCTGACGGAAGACGAGTCAGGTCCACGATGGAACCTAAGGTCTTTTCCAACTTAGCACGCTGACGAGTGATCTGAAGTTTTTCTCTCTTAGAAAGATTATCAAATGTACCATCTTTTGTCATCTTATCGATAGTAGCCATCTTCTTGATAGCTTTACGGATAGTCGGGAAGTTGGTCAACATACCACCCGGCCAGCGTTCGATAACATAAGGCATACCTACAGAAGAAGCCTTATCAGCGACAACCTGTTTAGCTTGATTTTTTAGTAGCAACGAAAAGTACTTTCTTACCTTGTTTGCAAGGTTCTTCATTACTTCTGCTGCTTCGTCTACTTTAGCAACTGTTTTATATAAGTCAATGATATGAATACCATTGCGCTCCATGAAGATATAAGGAGCCATTGCAGGGTTCCACTTTCTTTTTAAGTGTCCGAAGTGTACGCCAGCTTCTAATAACTGATCAAAATTAACTCTTGACATTGTTTTTTTCTTAAAATCGTTTACTTTCTTTTGTTTAACTCAATCATCAGGTAGTCCTCCTGTATGTCAGCATATAAAAAGAATCCTGATAATTTAGATACTAAACGCTTTGCTATACTTGTAAGGGACTCACAAATAAGATTAACGTTTACTGAACTGGAATCTCTTACGAGCTTTAGGACGTCCCGGTTTCTTACGTTCAACAGCACGCGGGTCACGAGTAACGAAACCTTCTGCACGAAGAGCGGATTTGTCTTCCGGATTGATCTTAACCAGTGCGCGGGCGATAGCCAAGCGAGCTGCCTCAGACTGTCCTTTGAAGCCACCTCCATCGAGGTTGATCTTGATATCATATTGTTCTGCAACGTTCAGCTTTGCGAGCGGCTGCTTAACAATGAACTGAAGGATTGTAGAAGGAAAGTAATTAGCCAGATCACGTTTGTTGATAGTAATCTTTCCTGTACCTTCGCTTACGAATACGCGAGCAACTGCTGCCTTACGTCTTCCTATTGCATTTACTACTTCCATTGTGATTATTTATATGAGTTTATATCGATTAATTTAGGCTGCTGAGCTTCGTGTTTGTGCTCTGTTCCTGCATATACATACAGATTGTTCAACAGTTTAGCACCCAGACGATTCTTCGGAAGCATACCTTTTACTACTTTACGGAACAGACGGTCGTCACCTTTAGCCTGTAAGTCAGCCGGCGTATAAGCGATCTGTCCACCGGGATATCCGGTATATCTCAAATAAATACGATCGTTCCACTTATTACCTGTCAGAACGATTTTGTCTGCATTGATGATAATTACGTTATCACCACAATCAACGTGCGGAGTAAAATTGGGTTTGTACTTACCACGCAAAAGCTTCGCCACCTTTGCGCAAAGGCGTCCCAAAGTCTGTCCTTCGGCGTCAACAATGACCCACTCTTTGTTTACAGTTGCTTTGTTTGCAGAAATGGTCTTAAAACTTAAAGTATCCACTTGCTTAAAAAATTAATAAATTAATAACTCTAAAAAACAAGAATCCAATCCTCGCATGCGCTGTCACCACGGACACTTGACGTAACAACGTGCTAAAAATTAAACTCTTAGTACAATTTTGATAATATTCGGCTTGCAAAGGTACGGTTTTTCTGCAAAACACAAAACTTTTCGTAGAAAGAATTTACACAAGTAGGTCAAATTCAGGAAAAAGATGCTATAGACCGGACATAAAAAGCATCTAATATTTTACATCAAGAAATATATCCTTTCTCCGTCTAAATGACAAAGAAGGATCATCTCGTTTTCAGTATGCCGGAGTAATAAATATTTACCGGAACATATACCCCAACGACAACGTCACGTTGTTCTGATATAGGGAAGATTCGCCTTCGCGTTCTATAGCGCGACGATCCAGTGTGCCGCAAAGGGCGCTGACGGAAAAGAAGTAGCGACTGTAATCCACACGCAAGCCGACATTGACACCCAGATCAAATGTTTTGAGATCAGCCTCCTTGGTCTGGCCGAAATGGATATCGACGTTCTGGTTTTCAGTTTTCATCTTTCCAAAAAGAGAGAAGTCGAGAGCTGGACCGGCATAAACGCCCAACTGCACATCATTTATAATAAAGGTATAAGCCAAGTTCACCGGAACCTGGATAGAATAGTAACTGCATTTATTGAAAGAATTCTTTGCCCCTTCCACCTGCGGATTAGAGTAGAAAGAACCACCTTGGTTCACAAACGCCAGTTCGGGACGCAAAGACAAGCCCTTATATAAATGTATATCGGCAAGTCCGGCCAAGCTGAAACCGAAACGGGCACCTGCATTGTATGTCCCTTCAACTTTTTGCACCAGAGAAGAATAAGCACCACCCGCACGCACGCCGAAAGTAACTTGACCGACAGCCGGCATAATCATCAACATTGCCCAAAAGGCGATAAATATAATTTTTCTCATATTGCTAATCTCTGAGTTATTAAAAAGCAAAGATAGAGTTTTTCAACCGGATTATTGCAGCCGATAGAATAAATTTATAAAATAACCCGTATCTTTATAGGCCGAAATAAAAAAGATTAAGACCCCATATGGAACCGTTTATACATCTGCACGTACATACCCAGTATTCACTGCTGGACGGACAAGCATCGATCGACGCTTTGATTGACAAAGCGCAAAAGGATGGTATGCCGGCGATTGCCGTCACTGACCACGGTGTGATGTTCGGAATAAAAGAGTTCTTCAACAAGGTATCCAAAAAAAACGGCAAGCCGTTAGGAGCCATCAAGGACTATGAAAAAGAACTGAAAGAGCTGAAAAGTAAAACGGAACTGACCGCCGAAGAGCAAGCCCGCCTTGAAGAAATACCTGCAAAGATCGAAGAAGAGAAGAAAAAAATATTCAAACCGATCTTTGGTTGCGAGTGCTATTGTGCCCGTAACGGACGGCATAGCAAGCTTGCTTCACAGAACGACCGAAGCGGATGGCACTTGATCGTGCTGGCTAAGAACCTGAACGGTTACAAAAATTTGATCAAGATGGTTTCCTTATCCTGGACGGAAGGATTTTACGGACGTCCGCGCATCGACAAGGAGTTGTTGGAAAAATATCATGAAGACCTGATCATTTGCTCTGCCTGTATCGGTGGGGAAATTCCGCAGCATATCCTGAACGGACGGATGGACAAGGCCGAAGAATCGGTCCTTTGGTTCAAGAACCTGTTCGGAGAAGATTACTATCTGGAAATACAGCGGCACGAGACACATGACCCGAACGCCGCACAAGATGTATACCCCCACCAAGTTACGGCAAACAAGGCGATTCTGGAACTGGCGCGTAAACACAATATCAAGGTTATCGCGACCAACGACGTTCATTTCGTCAATGCGGAAGATGCGGAAGCTCACGACCGCCTAATCTGCCTTAGTACGGGTAAAGATTTGGATGACCCGAACCGTATGCGCTACACCAAACAGGAATGGATGAAGACGACAGCAGAGATGAATACCATCTTTTCTGATATTCCTGAAGCCCTCAGCAACACACTGGAAATAGCCGACAAGGTGGAATTCTACTCCATCGACCACGGTCCTATCATGCCGACCTTCGCCATCCCGGAAGATTTCGGGACGGAAGAAGGATATCGCCAGAAATTCACCGAACAGGACTTGTTCGACGAATTCACCCGCGATGAAAACGGAAACGTTGTCCTGAGTGAAGAGGCCGCACACGACAAAATCAAAAAAATTAGGCGGTTACGAAAAACTATACCGCATCAAACTGGAAGCCGACTACCTGAAAAAGATCACATACGACGGGGCAAAGATTTGCTACGGAGATGATCTGAACGACGAAGTCAAGGAGCGGCTGAACTTCGAGTTGCACATCATGAAGACGATGGGGTTCCCCGGTTACTTCTTGATTGTGCAAGACTTCATCCGGGCCGCCCGCGAAGAACTGGGCGTTTCGGTCGGTCCCGGCCGTGGATCGGCAGCCGGTTCGGCTGTTGCCTACTGTCTGGGGATCACCCGCATCGACCCGATCAAATATGACTTGCTGTTCGAACGTTTCCTGAATCCGGACCGTATTTCCCTCCCCGATATCGATACCGACGTTCGACGATGACGGCCGCGGGGAAGTACTCCGTTGGGTAACGGAAAAATACGGGGCCGAACGTGTGGCGCATATCATCACGTATGGTACGATGGCGACCAAATCGGCCATCAAGGATGTCGCACGTGTACAGAAGCTTCCGCTTGCCGAATCGAACCGCCTCGCAAAACTCGTTCCGGACAAGATTCCGGATATGAAGAAGTTCAAGCTGAAGGATGCGATCAATTATGTGCCGGAGCTGAAAGAAGCGGCTACCGGAAACGACCCGCTGGCACGCGACACCTTGAAATATGCCCAAATGCTGGAAGGTAACGTGCGCAACACAGGTGTACATGCCTGCGGCGTCATTATCGGACGTTACGATATATCGGATGTCGTACCTGTCAGTACGGCCAAGGACAAAGATACCGGTGAAGAGATGCTCGTCACCCAATATGAAGGTTCGGTGATCGAAGAGACCGGTTTGATCAAGATGGACTTCTTAGGACTGAAAACACTGTCCATCATCAAGGAAGCAATTGAAAACATCCGGCTGACGACCGGCCATGACCTGGATATCGACCATATCAGTCTGGAAGATCCAGCAACTTACAAACTGTATTGCGACGGGAAAACCACAGGTACCTTCCAGTTTGAATCCGCTGGTATGCAGAAGTACCTGAAAGAACTGCAACCGTCTAAATTCGAAGACTTGATCGCGATGAACGCCCTGTATCGTCCGGGACCTATGGATTATATTCCTTCCTTTATCGCCCGTAAACAGGGAAAAGAAGAAATCAAGTACGATATTCCCGTCATGGAGCGGTATCTGAAAGACACATATGGCATCACCGTCTACCAGGAGCAGGTCATGCTTCTGTCACGTCTGTTAGCGAACTTCACCCGTGGCGAGAGTGACGCCCTCCGTAAGGCAATGGGTAAGAAGCTGATCGAAAAGATGAACCACCTGAAATCCAAATTCATGGCGGGTGGAAAGACGAATGGTTACAAGGAAGAAACTTTGCAGAAGATATGGTCCGACTGGGAAAAATTCGCCTCATACGCCTTCAACAAGAGCCATGCCACTTGCTACTCATGGGTAGCCTATCAGACAGCTTTTTTGAAAGCGAACTACCCGTCCGAGTATATGGCTGCCGTCTTGAGCCGAAGTTTATCGAATATTGTGGATATCACGAAATTCATGGACGAATGTAAGGCGATGGGCATTCAGGTGCTCGGACCGGACGTGAACGAGTCGATCCTGAAGTTCAGTGTGGACAAGAATAAGAACATCCGCTTCGGTCTGGGTGCTGTGAAGGGTGTCGGCGAAGCCGCCGTGCAGAATATCATTGAAGAACGGAGGAAAAACGGTCCGTACAAAGATATCTTTGATTTTGTGGAACGTGTCAACCTGACTGCCTGCAACAAGAAAAACATCGAATCGCTGGCATTAGCCGGTGCTTTTGACAATTTCGGCATCCAGCGGGAACAGTTCTTTGCCGAAACAGGAAAAGGAGAAATATTCCTTGAAACACTGGTTCGCTATGGCAATAAGTTCCAGACAGACAAGAGCACGGCTACCAATTCCCTGTTCGGAGGAGATGCTTTTATCGCCATCGCCAAACCGGAGATTCCCAAATGTGAACGTTGGAGCGACCTCGAACGCCTGAATAAAGAAAAAGAACTGGTCGGTATCTATCTTTCCGCCCATCCGTTGGATGAATACCGTATTATACTGACATATGTATGTAATACCGGCATGGCGGAAATAAACGACAAGGAAAACCTGGTAGGCAAAGACTTGCTGTTCGGCGGTATCGTTACGGACTTTCGCGAAGGGATGACCAAAAAAGGGAATCCTTACGGCATTATCAAGATAGAAGATTTTACCGGTAGCGGCGAAATAGCATTGTTCGGTAAAGATTACGTCGATTACAGCAAATTCGGCAAGCGCGGCATGTACCTGCTGATCAAGGCGCGTGTGGAAGACCGCTACAATTCAGGTCGCCTTAGCTTGTCTATCGGGGCCATCCAATTGCTGCAGGAAGAGAAAGACCGCCTGATCGAAAAGATCAGTATCACGGTCCCGATCCACGATTTGGACGAACCGACCATAAACGAACTGTCGACCTTGATTAAAAACAATCCGGGTCAGAGCCTGTTATATTTCAAGGTGGTTGACGGCGAACATAATGTCATACAGAATTTTTTCTCACAAAACATACGGCTTAATGTCACACGCAACCTAGTCGAATTCTTGCAAACGAACGAGAATATGGATTTTAAAATTAACGGGTAGTATTTGTATGGTATAAAAGAATTTGTACTTTTGCACAAAATTCGAATATATAATTCATAATTAAAGATATGGCACTACAAATTACAGATGCAAATTTTGAAGAGTTGGTAAACTCTGGTAAGCCTATGGTCCTTGACTTCTGGGCTGAATGGTGTGGTCCTTGCCGCATGGTTGGTCCGATCATCGATGAACTGGCTACCGAATATGAAGGCCGTGTTACTATCGGCAAAATGGATGTAGACAACAACAACGACGTGGTTGCACAATTTGGCATCCGTAATATTCCGACCGTTCTTTTCTTCAAAGACGGCAAGGTAGTAGATAAACAGGTAGGTGCTGCTCCTAAAACTACATTCGTATCTAAAATCGAAGCTCTTTTATAATTTAATAGCGCGAAGCATTTCGCGTTTTCCAGGGGGCCGGGTATTCTTTCGACAGAATATCCGGCTTCTTTCATCATACGTCTGACGACACCTTTCGCACAATAGGTTGTCAAAACACCGCCTCCGGTCATGCGGGTATACAGTCGGTTGAAGATTTCCTGGTTCCACATCTCCGGCTGCTTATCGGGAGCGAACGCATCAAAATAGACCAGGTCGATCCGATCCGGCAAAACACATGTATTACTGTCTCCTTGTATTTTATGCAGTCCAAAGAGATCTGTAACCTGAACCGCAACATTCCATTCCGCCTGATGCAAGGCTTGGAAAACATCTTTCCGTCCGGCACAGATCATTTCGCCGTAATTCAAGCACTCGATCACGTCCATATCAAGCGGATAAAGTTCAACCGAATAGTAATGTATTTTCCGTTGATGCACCTCGGCATCCAACAAAGTCAAGAAGGCATTGAGCCCAGTACCGAAACCTATTTCCAGAACGACGATTTCTTTCCGTTCCAGATGGTGTAACCCAGCTTCAATAAAGACATGGCGCGACTCCTGCACGGCGCCGTTCACAGAATGGTAGTGTTCGTCCATTTCGGGGATAAAAAGCGTATGGCTCCCATCCGCCGTCAGTTGCAATTCCCGTTTGATATGATTCGTTGCGTTCTGCATGTATTTCTATAATATGCCTGCAAAGGTAAGTTTTTAATCCCGGTTTTTATATACCTTTGTAACCATAACAAGAATCAAAGATGACCAAAAATTTATCTTTCTTTTACTCTTGATGTTTACGGGTTTACAAATAATGCAGGCCCAACAAACATATTCAATAAAAGGGATTGTAAAAGATGCCGCCAACGGCGAACCGGTTAGCTTCGCCAATGTCGTCATCTGGAACACGATAGAAGGGACTGTCACTGATTCGATCGGCCAATTCGAGATCACCGGAGTCTCTCCCGGAAGCTATCGCCTGCAAGCCTCCTTTATCGGTTATAAACCAACAGTTACGGCTGAACTCAGAATTTCCAACAAGGACATGTTTTTTCCGATCGAGCTGGAAGAAAGTAGTGAAAGCCTGCAAGAAGTGAGCATTGTCGCCTCTCCTTTCCGCAAGACGGCAGAAAGTCCGCTCGGACTGCGCGTGATCGGATTCAAAGAGATCGAGAAAAGTGCCGGAGGAAACCGGGACATATCCAGGGTCGTGCAATCTTTTCCTGGTGTGGCATCTACGGCTGCTTTCCGAAACGACCTGATGGTCAGAGGAGGAGGCCCGTCTGAGAACCGTTTCTTTCTCGATGGCGTAGAAATACCGAACATCAACCACTTCTCCACACAGGGAGCATCCGGAGGTCCTGTCGGGATCATTAACCCAGATTTCATACGCGAAGTCGATTTCTACTCTGCAGCCTATCCTGCCGCGCGTGGAAACGCTCTTAGCTCGGTTCTTGATTTCAAGTTGCAAGACGGAAACAAAGAAAAATTCTCCCTACGGGGAGTGATAGGAGCTTCGGATATCGGATTCTCTGCCAACGGACCGGCCGGCAAGAAGACGACCTACCAAGTGTCTATTCGCCGTTCATACCTTCAGTTCCTGTTCGACATGATCGGACTGCCTTTCCTGCCGACCTTCACAGACGCACAATTCAAAGTAAACATACATTCGACCGGAAAAACGAACTGGCTATTCTGGGGTTGGGAGCCATAGACGACATGGAAACTCAACACCGGTATGGAAGACATGAGATGAAAAGAACCAGTATATCTTAGCCTACCTGCCGGTGGTCAAAGCAAAAGACATACACATTAGGAGCTGTTTACAAACATTACTCTGGCAAAAACATCTATTCGCTAATTGTCAGCCGGAGCCAGTTAAACAATAAGAATATCAAATACAGGGATAATGACGAAAGTTCGGAAGAGAACCTGACTCTCAATTACCGTTCGGACGAAATCGAAAATAAACTGCGCAGTGAAAATATATTCCGTTTTCCTTTCTTCCGGCTGAATGTCGGCGGAAACCTCGAATATGCGACCTACACCAATCGTACATACCAGAAACAGTTCACCACGATCCCCAGAGTGATCAACTATCACACAGATCTAGGACTTTTGAAATGGGGGCTTTATGCCACAGCCATATACGAAAGCGACAACGAGCGTTTCACCGCTTCTTTAGGAGTACGGGCGGATGCCAACGACTATTCGCCGGAGATGAACAACCTCCTGGATCAACTCTCGCCCCGTCTCTCCCTTTCCTACCGTTTGTTTGGAGCGGTCTATCTGAACGGAAGCATCGGCAGATATTACGAATTGCCACCTTACACGGTTCTAGGATTCAAAGACAATCAAGGCAACTATCTGAATAAGGCCAACCGCCTGACTTATATCCGAAGCGACCAGGCAGGACTCGGACTGGAATATCGCCCTTCCTCGTATCTGAAATTCTCGGCAGAAGGTTTTTACAAGAAATACGACCAATACCCGATGTCATTAGTCGATAGCATTCCACTCGCCTCCAAAGGTACGGACTACGGGGTTTTAGGAAACGAAGCAGTCAACTCGACTGCCACCGGAAGAGCATACGGCCTCGAACTTACCGGCCGGTGGTATAATTATAAAGGGCTGACTTTTATCGCTTCCTACACCTATGTCCGGAGCGAATTCAAGGATGGACGCGGGAGCGGAAAATACATTCCGTCAGCTTGGGACAACCGCCATCTCTTTACATTCAGCGGGACCTACGCACTGCCTAAAAACTGGGATATCGGAGCCAAACTAAGAGTTGTGGGCGGTGCGCCCTATACCCCTTACGATGTTGAAAAAAGTAGCCTGGTCGAAGCTTGGGACGCCAGCGGCGGTCTCTATTACGATTACAGCCGCTTCAACAGCGAACGGTTAAAACCTTTCACCCAACTGGATATCCGGATAGACAAGACCTTCTATCTGAAAAAGTTCATGTTGGGGACCTATATTGACATTCAGAATATTCTGAATTCCAAATATAAAGAACAGGATGTGTATATCAAAACAGGTAAAATCCTAAATCCGGACGCACCTCTCGACCAACAACGATATGAACTAAAACCTGTAGAACGACGTACCGGGACCCTATTACCCAGCATAGGACTTATGATCGAATTTTAGAAAAGTGTTGATTTATGCAAGCTTATACCAAATAATTCCTATTTTTGCATGCGGGATTCAAAAGGAATCTATTTGGGAGTTTAGAATAATATTTACTTAATGGGCAAATCATCAGACTACAAAGTAATGTACAGATGGCTATTTTTTTTCACTGTCATATGCCTACTCTTCACATGCCGGGTCCATGCTGATGAAAATAACCCTATCCTGATCATCAGCTCTTACAATCCCGACACACGCAATACGACGCAAAATATTTCCGAATTCATGGAAGAGTATAAGAAACAGGGGGGAAACTCGCCTGTCGTAATCGAGAACATGAACTGTAAAAGCCTGCCCGAAGCTCCCCTCTGGAAGGAAAGAATGCGTAAACTGCTGAACAAATATCAGGGAGAAAACAGCCCTAACCTGATCGTTATACTCGGACAAGAAGGATGGGCCTCCTACCTTTCTCAAGATGACAGCATAATCCGAGATATTCCGATACTTTGCGGCATGGTCAGTCGAAATGCCGTCTTATTACCTGACAGTAATATAAACGTAGCGGAATGGACTCCCGAAAGTGTAAATGTAGAAGACCTGAAAAACAAGAGAAGAAACCTGGCTGGATTCGTCTACAACTATGATATCAAAGCCAATATAGAACTGGTCCGGAAATTGTATCCGAGCACCAAACATTTTGCCCTTATCACAGACAACAGCTATGGCGGTATTTCTCTCCAAGCCCTGGTAAAAAAGGAAATCGGCAAAATAAAGGGGATAGACTTCATCCCTCTGGACGGGCGTAAGAACGACATCTATAACATCATCGAGGAGATCAAGCAGTTACCCCCGCAAAGCATCATTCTTCTGGGGACCTGGCGTGTAGACGTCAATGACGGATACTATGTCGGCAACGCAACTTACACCATGATGTTGGCAAATCCCAAAGTACCGGCATTTTCACTGACTTCCATCGGGCTGGGGCATTGGGCAATCGGAGGCTGTATACCCCAATACCGCTCCATAGGAAAAGATCTGGCCCGTCAGGCTCTCCACCTTTTAAAGGAACATCCTGAAAAATTGGACACAGAAACAATTCCGAACCTATATACATTCGATGCCAAGAAACTGAAAGAAAGGCACATCTCGACAAAAGAACTGCCTTCTCATTCCGTATTTATTAATACCGAGGTGGGATTATTCGTCCAATATAAATTTGAAATCCTATTGCTGGTCGCAATCGTGTTGTTACTGTTCCTGATCATGGTGCTTTACTTTTACCTGCGCACCAGCAAGCTGAAAAATAAATTACTGATCCTGATCGACAAACAGAAAGAAGACGAAATAGAACTGAGAAAAGCCAAAGACAAGGCAGAAGAATCCGACCGTTTGAAATCGGCTTTCCTGGCCAATATGAGCCACGAGATCCGTACGCCGCTGAATGCAATTGTCGGTTTCTCCAACCTGCTGACCATGGCGGAGGACGAAGAGGAACGGAATGAATATATCAATATCATCAGCAGCAACAATGAATTGCTCCTGCAACTAATCAACGATATCCTGGACGTAGCCAAAATCGAGGCCGGCACATTGGAATTTATCGACTCTGAGATAGACATCAACGCCCTATTATCCGATATCGAGCAATCGTCCCGCCTAAAAGCACCCGAAGGGGTACAGATTTCTTTTGTCGAAAAAATGCCTTATTGCATCATCATGTCGGACAAGAACCGATTGGCACAAGTCATCACGAACTTCATCAACAACGCGATCAAGTTTACGAAAGAAGGAAGCATCCGGTTCGGCTACCGGCATAAAGACGATAAACTGTTATTCTACGTCAGAGATACGGGATGTGGCATAGAACCGGAGAAGAAAGATCTTGTGTTCAACCGTTTCGTAAAGCTGAACAGTTTTGCACAAGGGACAGGTCTGGGACTTGCCATCTGCCAGATGATCGTCAAAAAAATGGGCGGTGAGATCGGTGTGGAATCCCAATTGGGGAAAAGGTTCGACTTTCTGGTTCACTTTGCCGGATACCGTCATTCATCGCATTGACGTTCAGTCGATAAAAACGGCGGTAAACGAAGATGCTGTAATCGACAACACGAATCCGAAAAAAGCGACGCTGCTGATCGCGGAAGACAACGAAAGCAACTACATACTGATCCGTGCGGTCCTGAAAGAATACGACCTATTGCATGCCCACGATGGTAACGAAGCCGTCCGGCTTTATCGCGAACACCGTCCCGACCTTATCCTGATGGATCTCAAGATGCCGGATATGGACGGATATGAGGCAACTGTCGAAATCAGAAAAGAAGACTCCGACATTCCTATTATTGCCGTAACCGCTTTTGCTTTTTCAGAGGATGAGCAGCGAGTAAAGCAAAGCGGCTTCAACGGATATGCGGCCAAGCCGATCAAACCGGCGGAATTGAAAAAAATCATTGTCCAATATCTCTCCCTTACAACACACGCGTCTGGGGAAATTGCAAAGTGAAAGTAGTTCCTTTCTCTTCTTCTGAAATAACGGAAATACTACCGCCATGCCGGTTCATGATCTGCCGGCAAACACTCAGACCGATTCCCGAACCACCTTGTTTAGTTGTAAAAAACGGAACAAATACCTTATCCATCGCTTCCGGCACAATGCCGTATCCGTTGTCGGAGACCGTAATCACCGGAACACCTTCACGCCTGAACGCATTCACCCGGACTTCGGGATAAGGACGTTCCTGGCATGCCTCGACTGCATTTTTCAACAGGTTTATCAACACCTGTTCAATCATGGCACGATCCGCATAAATACGCAAGTCTACCGGCCGGACAGAGAAAGAGAACGAAACAGCACCGGCAGGATACAGCCCCCTTAAATCGTCAAAAAGAGAGGAAACCGGAAACAACTGCTGCATCGGAACCGGAATACGAGTCAGTTTCCGATAATTTTCGACAAAATCCAATAACCCCTTGCTCCGACGGTGTATCGTTTGCATGGCTTGCAACATAATACTGTAATCCCGCTCGTTCAACCCGTTGGAACTCGCACGTTCCGTCACCGTTTCCGACAAGGAAATGATAGGGGCGATAGAATTCATGATCTCATGCGTCAAGACACGGATCAGCTTTTGCCAGGCTTCTGTCTCCGCCTCCGCCACCACCACATTGTACAGACGGGTCCGAAAAGCAGATAGCGCTTCATTCATGGCACGCGTCAGGTTGGCTTCGGGCCCGTCTGTCGAAGGGATAGGAAAAGACAGATTCATATCTCCATAGTGGATGTTGGCAATCAGATGCTCCATCTTCTGAAGCATTTTCCGCTGATCCTGATAAAGGGAAAAAGCAGTTCCCAGCAAGATTATAAAACACATGACAGCCGTAAAATACAATTCCTTCAAAAGCAGAAAGGCAATTAAAAGAGATAGCCCGACCAGCAACCCGATCTTCAGAAAAAGGAGATATCGTTTCATAGGCCCAACTTATCCAGTTTCCGGTACAAGGCAAAACGGGTGATTCCCAGCAGCTCGGCAGCACGCGTGATATTCCCGTCCGCCCGGCGGAGGGCTCGTTCAATCGCTTCCTTTTCGAGAACTCCCAGGTTCAGTTCTTCCGGCTCCCCTTTCTTTTGGGCAGGTGCAGGATGCAGCATAAAGTTTTCAGGTCTCAGCATGGGGCCATCCGAAAGAATCACGGCACGCTCGATCGCATGTTGCAGTTCGCGGACATTGCCCGGCCATGCATAGCTTTGCAATTTCGTTTTCGCATCTCTGGTAAGCCCTCCTATCTTTTTCTTATACTTGCGGGCATAACAGTCCAGAAAATAATCGGCCAACAGCAAGATGTCATTTCCCCGTTCGCGGAGTGGAGGGATATGCAACTCGATCGTATTGATCCGGTACAACAAATCCTGCCGGAAAGTTCCTTCCTGTACCATCGCATGGATGTCCATATTCGTGGCAGAGATCAGCCGGACATCGATCGGCACGGAACGGGTAGCCCCCAAACGGAGAATCTGCCTTTTCTCGATAGCTGTCAATAACTTCGCCTGCATCGGCAAGCTCAAATTACCGATTTCATCCAGAAACAGAGTTCCGTTAGTGGCAACTTCCATTCGTCCGGCTTTTGAATTTTTTTGCGTCGGTGAAAGCTCCTTTCTCAAATCCGAACAGTTCGCTTTCAAAAAGTTGTTCGGGAATACTTCCCAAGTCAATAGTGACAAAAGGTTTGCCGTATCGAGGAGAGCAGCGATAGAGAAGACGGGCGATTACGTCTTTTCCTGTTCCATTTTCTCCTAAAATAAGGATATTGGCATCTGTGCTGCTTAATTTATTTATTGTGGTGAAAACTTCCTGCATGGCAGGAGATTCTCCTATAATATCTCCTTCCGAAGAATTCTGACCACTAAGTAATTCTACCTGCTCCTTCAAAATGTTTACTTCCCGTTGAGAGTGACGTAATCGCATTCCGGAAGTAAGAGTGGCCAGTAGTTTTTCCTTTTCCCACGGTTTGGGGATAAAGTCTGTTGCACCGGCTTTGATAGCCCGTACTGCTTTATCAGTATCTGCATAGGCAGTCATAAAGATGACAATCGCTTGCGGATCGATTTTCAATATTTGCTTCAAGCTTTCGAATCCTTCCTGACCACTAATAGCGTCACGGCTAAAATTCATATCTAATAAAATAAGATCAGGTTGAAAAGTGGTCATGAAATGTTCGATTCGGTCGGGAGTGGTGGCTACCTTTATTTTTTCTGTGTAAGGTTCCAACAGCAGGTTTAGAGCGAAGAGGACATCTTCGTTATCATCTACTATAAGTATCTTTCCCAGTTTGTTTACTTCTTCCATTCTTTTAGCTAATTAGAATATAATCTTTTTCCTTTACTGCACCGGCAAAGATATGGATAATAATCATGTGTTGTATGTGCGATTACGCACTATTTTCGTGCGTATTTGCACGCTATTTTAAAAAGAAAAACAAGTATATTTCATTGATATACAAATTATTTATATAAATGGCATCAGGTTTTGAATTATAAATAACAAATAAAACTAAGAATGAATCTGAAAATAATCTGCATAAGTATTGGAATCCTGGCGACGGAATTATTGGCTGCTCAAGATCAGACAACAGAACTGTCATTGGAACAAGTTGTGAAGATTGCTCGTCTAGAGTCTCCCGATGCGCAGAC
>ENA-OQDT01000445-OQDT01000445.1-human-gut-metagenome-genome-assembly--contig:-NODE-445-length-26936-cov-3.081391_pt1 | contig 26936 bp, 23 predicted proteins | sample MGYA00242786_ERZ504617 | MGnify/ENA primary metagenome ERZ504617 (study PRJEB26092, sample SAMD00036337) | human gut metagenome | host: Homo sapiens | study: EMG produced TPA metagenomics assembly of...
TGCCTCACCAGTGAGTCGTAGCGTTTGGCCAGCGCGTTGATCACCGGCCAGGGCTCATGCTGCACATCCACCTGCCCGTAGGCGAGCATGTACTCGCTCACGTTCGGTTTGTAGAAGGCGAGGTCGCGCATCAGCATCGTGGCGATCTGCGAGTTCGACGGATCCACCGGCGTGCTGGTGCGGCAGTCCAGGCATTGCAGCAGATTCACGATGTCTTTGTGCTTCACGGTGAGTCCTGCGCGCAGCACGTTGTCCGAATTCGTCATGATCTCTGCTGCCGTACCATATATATAGGCGTGTGGGGTGCCGGTGGGCAGGAACACCGACTGGCCCTCCTCAAGCCTCACCGGGTTCATCATGAGCAGTGCGAGCGAGCTCGTGTCTCCCGGGAACGCCTTGGCCGCGCGAATCGCGAAGTCGAATGCGAGATCGTTGCGCGTGTGTTCGGTGAGTGAGCGCGCATGCTGCAGATCGTCGAGGAGTTCCTGCGGATCCGTTTCCTGCGCCGTGATCGCCGCATGGAATGCGCGGAACAGTCGTTTTCTCGCCGGTGACCATACGGCGGAGGCGATGGGCATCATCTCGTCCGCCATGACAAATGATTCGCCTGCCGACTGCGTGGCGGTCGAGTTGAGCGCCTCCACCATGCGTTGCGCCACCGGCAGCCTGAGCAATTCCAGATTCCGTAGCGCGAATGTGCGCGTGGAGAATCCCACTGCCGCGAGGAATGGTTCGAGTGCCACCACCATCTCGCTTTTCGCATTGATGTCTTTGAACGAACGTTCGGGAGCGTTGAGTGGTATGCCTGCGCGGTTCTCCTCGTTGAACCCCGCGCGCGCCTGAAAGGCCACCGGGTGCACCTGCAGCGAGAGCGGTTCGGTGGCGCAGATCAGTTTGAACAGATAGGGGAGCACCGGGCCGAATTCCTCCGAGCCGCGCCGACCCACCATGTCAATGGGATTGCGCTCGATCATCGACGTGAGCGGCTGTTCGACGCCATCCACCATTATCGGCGACGGCGACTGGGCATGCCCGCTGAACCACATCTCGGCAAGCGGCTGCTGTGTTTCGTGTTCATCCAAATGGAACACATGCTGCAGTGTTCGGTGCGAGCCCCAGGCATAGTGTTTGGGAACAGGGCGAATAGCGTACACTGCCTGCTCCCTTCTGACTTGGCGTTTTTCGGCGCTCGCGCATACGTGCATATTGTACGCGAATTCGCATGCTTGTGCCCACATGGGAAGATTTTTCCCACATTCAGGGCTCGATTGGCTGGTTATTTCCACTGCTACACACCTGTGATTACAGTGGGCCATATGAAAATCGCTCCGATCTATGACCCGACCCAGCGCCGTCCCAGCCCCAAACCGGTGCAGGTCGATCTACGCAAGGCGTTCATCATAGGCATCTGCTGCTGGGTCGTCGCGCTGATCGTGAGCATTGTCGTCTTCTCCACCGCACATTCGGAGATGTCGCGCCAGTCGATGTTCATCTGCTCGTATGGCGTGTTGATTGGTTTCGCATTGCTTGTGTGGGAGCATTTTCACCGTCGCGATTACCGTCGGCTCGGCGCCGACTGATTTCGCCGGCCTCCTCTGCAGACTCGGGCACGAGCGGTAGCACCAGACTGAATGTGCTGCCCTGCCCAGGTCTGCTCCACACCTGCACATTGCCGTGGTGCATGATGGCCACATGCTTGACGATGGCCAGGCCGAGGCCGACGCCCGACTGCGTGCGCTCGTTCTGGTTCGCTCCGCGGTAGAACCGTTCGAAGATGCGCGGCTGCTCCTTGAGCGGGATTCCCGTTCCGCGGTCCACCACGCGCACCAACGCATCCTTGGTGTCGCGCGTCGTTTCGATGAGCACGCTCACGTTCGCGTTGTCGGGCGAGTATTCGATGGCGTTGTCGACGAGCTTGCCGATCGCTGCACGAATCGCCGTGGCGTTGCCGCGCACTTTCGGCTCGCCCTTGCCGGTGATGGACACCGTGATGCCGCGTTGACGGGCTTGCGGCAAGAGTTCGTTGACCGCCACCTCCACTTGTTCGCGCACATCCAACACCGCGGATTGCGCGTTCGGAGCCATCGCCTGTGCCTTGATGAGCAGCAGCAGATTCTTGACCATGTGATCGACGTAGGCGCTTGACCGACGCACGTCGCGGGCCGCCTGCGCGACCTGTTCGGGGCTCATGCCGCCGTGTTCGAGCACGTCGGCCAGCCGTTGCAGATCCTCACTCGGCCGAATGATCATCTCGCTCACGTTCGTCACGAAGTCGTCGCGCATCTGCGAGAACCGCACCGATTCCGAGATGTCGTCGATGAGCACGACGACGAATTGCTCGTCGATGCGCCCGATGACCAGTTTGAGCCAGTTGGGGCGCGAGACGGTGCTGGTTTTCAGGTCCTCCTCAGTATCCACCGGTTCGGGCAACGCGAAACGTTTCGGTGTGGAGGTGGTGATCTCCAGCGACGTCTTGCCGCCGTGCTCGCGTACTTTGCGCACGGCGTCGAGCACGCGCGAATCCACGATCACGTCGTCGTTGACGATGCCCAGACGGTAGGCCGCCGGATTGGCGCGCACCACGTCGTCGGAATCGTCGACCACAATCGATGCGGCCGGAAGGATCGACAACAACGCGGCGGCCTCATCGTCAAGCTCGTCATCGTCATCGTCGTCGCCGTCCTCATCGTCACGCGAGCGTCGGCGCCGGAGTCTGGAGACGAGGTCGCCGATGGAATCGGGAAGCGAGACGCCGTGTGTAGTGCGGGAGATGAGCGGGGCCAGCCAGTCGTAGAGCAGCACCAACAGGCCTATGACCGCGCCGACCGCGAGCAGTATGAACGCGACGGCGATCACCGTGGTTGTGAATTGTGGCATGGCATCATTCTCCCATATTCGTGCGCGGTGCGCAGCAGATGCGCATTTTCCCGTCGCAGATGGCGAACACACGCATGAGACGTCGCCCATCAGGGCACACGCCAGAGTGTCGCATCGGCTACAATGATTGCGTACATAGCGCACGGGCAGCAACAGGGAGGGTGAACACATGCGCGTGATTTTCAATGAAGGCCTCAAAGCGGTGGCCGACGACCTCGACCATATGGCCCGCGATGTGCGCGACGCCATCCGTCTGGCGGGGGAGGCCCTGCTTCATCAGGATCTCGATGCGGCCCAGACCGTGATCGACAACGATGCGAGCATCGACGACCTTTCCACCCGCATCATGGACCAATGCGTGGAGCTGCTGGCACGCCAGAATCCGGTGGCCACCGACCTGCGCGTCATCGTCTCCACGATGCGCCTGGCCACCACCTTCGAACGCATGGGCGATCTGGCGCGCCATATCGCGGAATCCGCGCGCCGCACCTCACCCGAACTCGCCGGTTCCGCAGAATCTGGTGCCCCACAGTTCGCGAAAATGCAGCAGTTCCTCGACATCACGGGCGGTCGCCTTGTCGACATGCTCGCCGACCGCGACACCGCGATAGCGGAGCAGATCATTCGCGACGACGACCAGCTCGACGATCTGCATCTCAAGATCATGCAGTACGCCGACAGCGCCGAATGGGAGGGCACGAACGAGCAGCTCATCAACGTGGTGCTCATCGCACGCTTCATGGAGCGTCTCGGCGACCATGCAGTCTCCGCCGCACGCCGCGTCGTGTTCATCGTCTCCGGCTTCGACCCCACGAAGACGCCGTCGCGAGACGAAGGCACCGACATCGACTGAGCGCGGAATGCGCATATCGGCACAGAAAAAGCCCGGGTCACGGAAGGGATGTGTGACCCGGGCTTATGTGTTGAGCATACCGAACATTTCCGCGTTATGCACGTCGCATCTCATAAGCGACGCAGCAATATGGGCGGTGTTCCCATGCCGCATGGATTACAGATGTTCAATCACATAGTCAATGCAGTGCGTGAGCGCCTCGACGTCCGACGGATCGACCGAGGGGAAGACTCCGATGCGCAGCTGATTGCGTCCCAGCGCGCGATATCCGTTCACATCGACAATGCCGTTGTCACGCAACGCCTCGAGCACTGCGGCGGCCGGCACCGCGTCAATGAGGTCGACGGTGACCACGGCATGCGAGCGGGCCTCCTCATCCACAACGTACGGGCTCGCATAGCGGCTCGCCTCGGCCCAGGAATACACGGTGTTCGCAGAGCGCTCGCATCGCTTGACGGCCCAGTCGAGACCGCCGTTGCCGTTGAGATAGCGAATCTGGCTCTCCATGAGCACGAGCGTGGAGATCGCCGGCGTGTTGAGCGTCTGGTTCTTGCGGGAATTCGAAATCGCGGAGGTGAGCGAGAGGAACGGCGGAATCCAGCGGATCGAACCGGGAACGGCAGCGTTCTCCTTGACCGCCTCGGCACGTTCGATGGCCTCGGGGGAGAGAATCGCCGACCCACAGGCCGCCCTCGGATCCGAATGCCTTCTGCGGGGAGAAATAATAGGCGTCGGTCTGCGACAGGTCCACCGGCAGCGCTCCGGCGCCGCTCGTCGCATCGATGATCGTCAGCGCGCCTTGGTTCACACTGCCGGCGATGCGCTTGACCGGTGCGGCGACGCCGGTGGAGGTCTCGTTCTGCGCCCAGCAGTATGCGTCGACGCCATCGGTGAGTTCAGGCAGGCGCCAAGTGCCGAAGTCACCCTCATATATGGCCGGTTCCTCGAGGAACGGAGCCGAGGAGAGTGAGGCGGCCATCTTCTTCGTGAACGAGCCGTACACGCCACATGCGGCCTTGCGGCTGACGAGCGAGCAGCATACGACATCCCAGAATGCGCTCGCGCCACCGTTGCCGAGCACCACCTCGTAGCCTGCGGGGAGCGAGAAGAACTCGGCGAGCCCTTCACGGATCGATTCGACGAGCTGTTTCACCGGACGCTGGCGGTGGGAGGTGCCCAGCAGCGTGTCTGCGGCATTGGTGAGGTCGAGAATCTGTTCACGACGGATCTTGGTGGGGCCCGAGCCGAAGCGGCCGTCTGCGGGAAGCATGTTTTGCGGAATGGTAATAGTGCTCATGTCTTTAGATTATAGGAAGGCATGCGTCGCGCAGGTGAATGGACGAACGGCGTTGCATTGCTTGGACGCTGGACACCCACCGGGTGAGTGTGTAGGCACCCGGCTCACGACGAAGAATGCGTGGATTGTGAAGGTGCGACAAGAAATTTACGAGATTTTGTGGAACCTTGAAATTACAGGCGTAAGCGAGGGGCGTACCGCTGTGTGCCCGGCGTGTTCGATGCCGAAAGCGCGAATGTGAGCTGTATTTTGACGGTTAGGTGAGGTATCCTGTCGAAAGTTGCATAACGAGCACGACAGAGCGTGCAGGCTGAAATGACCGAAGGAGTTTTTTGTATGAGGCATGCAGCCCCGAAAGCCCACAAGGGGTTAGGTGCAAAAAGCCTAACGAACTCTCTGTTCGCATCGCGTACGGGCTCGCATTCCGCACAGGGCGTGCGGGCGAAGCAGGCGGCGGCAGGTGACGCGCAGGCGCTGGCAATCGACGAGGATCTGGCAGCCAAGCTCAACGAAGTCGCACCTTTGACCCGTAAGGCGATTCGTCAGACCGCCAAGGCGGCCCAGCGCAAGCACAACATTCTCACCTCCGTCTCATTGGCGACATTGGTGGGAACCGCGGCGACGTCGATGGCCTTCATGAAGGGCGAGGGCTCCACAGTGCTGGCGGCCGAGGACCCGACCGAGACCACGCAAGTGCATCGCATCGCCGACGGTTCCGCTTCGCGCTCCGATACGCGTGAGGCTCTGGACAGCGCCACCGCAAGCAGCGAGACGGCTACCGCGACCTCCGAGGTCAGCTCGTCGTCCGCCAAGGTGAACGTCACCATCGACAACGGCAAGACCGTCTCCACCACCAATGCAGGCAAGTGGGGGCTCGGCGGCGACAACTCGATCGCCGATTCGAACGCGCTTTCCCGCGCACTCGCCAACAACCCGAAGGTCGCCGACCTCATGGACGAGCATCAGGGTCAGCTGCCGCAGGGCTTCGATGCCAATCATGAAACCGGTGATCGCGGCAATGCATACCCCTACGGCCAGTGCACGTGGTGGGCGTACGAGCGTCGTGCGCAACTCGGTCTCAACACCGGCTCGCACTTCGGCAATGCGGGCTCCTGGGCCGTATCCGCAGGTTCCATGGGCTATTGGGTCGACAACACGCCACGCAATACCGGCGACGCGCTCGTGTTCTCACCGGGTCAGGAAGGTGCCTCGGGGGTCTACGGCCACGTCGCTGTGGTGGAGAAGGTGAATCCCGACGGATCCATTGAGATCTCCGAATCCAATGTGCAGGGCGTCGGCGTGATCTCGCATCGCACCTTCACCTCGGCACAGGCCAGGAATTTCCAGTACATCCACTTCTGAGTGCGACGTGTTCCCGGTTCGCTTGCCTTCTTGCAAACGCAGTGTTATGGGTAACCGTGCTGTTTCGTTATTTCTTCGCGGCTGAGCGTTGATATGACGAAACACAGGGCCGCGTTTCGTCGTATCGATGCCAGATAGCGGCTTCATGACGAAACTAGGGCATCAGTTTCGTCCGGAGCGCGTGAACGAGCGACTCGATGACGAAACCTGTGGAGCGCATTCGCCTTCACGATGGGCACGAGCGCGGATTGGCTCAGTGGCAATCTGTTGCGAGGATAGGTATATTCCAGATTCAGGGTATGCTAGACAAGATATGTCCGCTCCGGGCGATATGTGAAGAAAACTTCATAATATAGCACACTGCCAGTCGATTGTGGTCTCGGCGTGTCTCCCAGTATTCCAACCATTTTCTTGTAGGTTTCCACAATCGTCTCACGTTGGCTGTGCTACTGTGGACGACGATGAATACTATGAAGCGTTCTATTTCGATTGCCACCGCTGTAGTTGCAGCCTCGCTTGCGTTCACCAGCATCGCGCCGGCCGCAACCGCCGCCGACTCCCAGTCGGGCTCGAACTACGTCGTATCGACCCGTTCGTTCCCGAAGGTGAACGTGGCCAAGGCGAACTTCTTCGCCGAGGCGACCTCCACGGAAGTCGACAAGGACTCCAACTGGGGCGGTCTGGGTTCAATGGATGTTCCACAGACCAAATCCACGGCAGAGAAGGAAGCGGAAGCCCGCGCCCAGCGCAGAAGGAAGGCGCTGAGCAGCGTGCACAGGAAGAGGCCGCCGCAAAGGCGGCACGTGAGCAGGCCGCGGCCGCAAGCCGCGGCCAGGCGCGTGAATCCCTCACCGACACCAATGCCAACACCGCCCAGCAGGAAGCCGCTCCGGCCGCGCAGCCAGCAGCTGCCCCATCCGTGCCCACCAGCAAGAACGGTGCAGCCATCGCCGCCTATGCCCAGAAGTTCATCGGCGCCCCCTATGTATCGGGTGGCACCACTCCGAGCGGCTGGGATTGCTCTGGATTCGTCATGTATGTCTTCTCCCGGTTCGGCATTAATCTGCCGCGCACCTCGGGCGCCCAGGCCGGTGTCGGAACCGCCGTTCCGAGCCTCGCCGAGGCCCAGCCGGGCGACATCATCGCGAATGCCAACCATGCTGCCATCTATATTGGCAATGGCATGATCGTCAACGCGTTGAACCCGGCGCAGGGTACGCAGGTCACCAATCTCTCGGCATTCGGTGGTGCTGCCTACAGCATCCGTCGAGTTCTGTGACCTCTCTTGATATACGGTGAAGGGCCGCGCATCCGTTCTCGGGTGCGCGGCCCTTCGCATTCCGCCGTCCATGCCGCAGCACCTGCTGAGTAAATGAATAAAGAGGGCAGCGAGCTGCGTAAAAAGAGTCGGTGAGATGGCCGGCGCTGTCCCCTTTTACGCAAGAGGTCGCGCACAGATCGCGCACAGATCGCGCACAGAGCCTGCACGGATCACGCATGGAGCGATGGTCCCTGACGTAAAAAGGAGTCAATGCCAGGGGGTTATTTGTCTCCTTTTGACGGCTCTTACATGCTTAAAGGGAAGAGCCCCTTCTACACAGGAGTATGCGGGGCTGGCGGATGGCGACCCGGTATTGGGCGATCTGCGGGCGCATGGCATATCGGCAGGCGTATCGATTTGTGCGGATTTCACCGCCGAAACGCGCGCGCATGCGTCGGCACGGTATTCTAGATACCAGTACTTGTTTCATTGCTGGTCAAGGAGGTCCCTCATATGAACGACAACACAATCCTCGTCGGAGTCGACGGTTCGCACGCGAGCTACAAGGCGACATGGTGGGCCGCGAACTATGCCAAGCACATGGGACTGTCCTTGCAGATCGTCTGCGCATACTCGTTGCCGAGCTATGCCGCCGTCTCGTTCGACGCCACATACACGTCGATGGGCGACGACAACGCCGCGCACAACGATGCCCAGGAGATTCTGTCGAAGGCCAAGGCAATCGCCGATGAGCAGGGCGTGAACGCGCAGACGCTCATCGTGACGGGCGATCCGTCGTCGGTGTTCGTCGAACTGTCGCGCAACTACAATCTGATCGTCATTGGCAACCGCGGCAAGGGAGGACTGGCGGAGCGTCTGCTCGGCACGACGAGCTCGAGTCTGCCGGCATACGCATACTGCCCGATCGTCGTCGTGCCGTACACCGACGACAAAGACAATCTGCTGCATCTCAACAATGTGATCACCAAGGTAGCCGTTGGGTCCGATGACACGAAGTGGGGCCTGCGCGCACTGCAGATCGCCGCGGATTTCGCCGCGAACTGGGGCGCCGAGCTGGACGTGATCACCGTGGTGCCGGGCAACACCAATCTCGACGACCCGGCACAGAAGCAGAAGTTCGAAGATGTGCTCGACGCGCGTCTGGAATCCATCTGCACGACACACCCCGACCTCAAGATCCGCAAATCGATTGTGGCCGGCCGCGCAGTGGAGACGCTCACCAAGGCCAGTCATACGCACGACATCGTGGTGGTCGGTTCCTGCGGCCGTGGCGGCCTCACCGGTCTGCTGTTCAACTCCACCAGCCAGGGGTTGCTCCAGCATTCGGCGTCGCCGGTCTACGTGGTGCCGCGCAAGTTCGTGGAGGCTGAGGAACAGCGTGTGAAGACGGGCACCGCATCGGGAACCGAGACCGCCGAAGTGACGTCGCTCGAGGAATTCGTGCGCGAGGTACCGGTTGAGCGCGCCAGCGAGGAAACCGAACGCCAGATCGAGATCGACATCGACCCGAAGGCGCACGAGTACCGGCAGGACGATAACGAACAGTAGTCGGGTGGTCTCCCGATAACGAAAAGCCGCCGCGGGCAATGCAATCGATATATTGCCCACGGCGGCTCTCCCTTTGCGCCGCGTTCGGTCAGCTGCGCACCTCGATGTCCATGCGCACCGGTGTAACCTGTTCGTAGGTGTGCTTGACGGTGCATCCCTTGTCGACGTGAGCGCGCACACGCTTCTTGAGCTTCTCGACGTCCTCCGGGGAGAGGTCCGCGTCGGTGGCGTCGATCATGAGGGTCTCGTTGAAGTTGATGTACGAGTCGTTGTCGGCGTCATAGGTGCCGTCGACGACGATCTTGGCGCCCTTGCCCTCGCCGAGCGTGCTTTCGATGGCGAAGTTGCTGGACAGCGCCGCGCAGCCCGCCAATGCGATCTTCATGAGATCGCCGGGCGTGAACTGGCCGCGGCCCTTGCCGAACTTGATGTGGGCGCCGTCATCGGAGAATGCGTCCCACGAGCCGTCCTTGTTGCGCTCGACCCAAATTCGCTTGCTCATACGTGCCTTCTTTCCACGCGGATGTGTCGTCTCGTTTACTCAACCACATTGTAGGCGGGTATATGCCCGCCGTGTCGGGCTGTATTCGCTCCCGGCATCGTCTCGTCAGACTTTGCGATTACGATTGCATGCCATGCCATTGATTCAGGAGCAACTGCAAGCTATTCGCACCCAGATTCCGCCGCGCCCCGACACCGACATCCCGATGCCGTATGAGGACCTGCTGCGCAAGATTCTCATGGAAGGCAATCTCAAGAACGACCGCACCGGCACAGGCACGATCTCGCTGTTCGGCCAGCAGATGCGTTTCGATCTGGCGAAGGGGTTCCCGCTGCTCACCACGAAGCGCGTGTTCTTCAAGGGCATCGCCTATGAACTGCTGTGGTTCTTGAAGGGCTCGAGCAATGTGCACTGGCTGCAGGAGCACAATGTGCACATCTGGGACGAGTGGGCCGACGAGAACGGTGATCTTGGTCCGGTGTACGGTGTGCAGTGGCGCAGTTGGCCTGCTCCCACCGCAGACGATCCCGACCGCACAATCGACCAGATCTCCAATGTGCTTGAGCTCATCAAACACAACCCGGATTCGCGGCGCATGGTGGTCACCGCGTGGAACCCGGCCGAGGTGGAGAACATGGCGTTGCCGCCGTGCCACGCGCTGTTCCAGTTCTATGTGGCCGATGGCAGACTCAGCTGCCAGCTGTACCAGCGTTCGTGTGACATGTTCCTCGGCGTGCCGTTCAACATCGCCAGCTATTCGCTGCTCACGATGATGATGGCACAGCAGGCCGGCTTGGAACCCGGTGAATTCGTGTGGACCGGCGGCGACTGCCACATCTACGACAATCACGTGGAGCAGGTGCTTGAGCAGCTCTCGCGCGAACCCTACCCATACCCGAGGATGGAGATTCGCAAGGCCGATTCTCTGTTCGACTACCAGTATTCCAATTTCCATATCGCGGACTATCGATACCACCCCACCATCAAGGCTCCGATCGCGGTGTGAGGGTCACGGTCGATTCGATCGGCCAACATATGGAATTGCGGTGAAAACCCGCGAAAACGAAGCTGCAGGTCGTGACTCGCCTATAGACTCGATTTACGTTTGAGACTTGTTCCAAGGAGTGAGAAATGGAGTCTGGAAGTAGCCGCAGTGGCTATCACGAACCCGTGCCCGGATCCGCCGGGCCAGAAGTCTTCGAGGATGACTGGGGAGATGATTTCCCCAAGACGTTCTCGGTGAATCTCATATGGGCACAGGCAAACGACAAGGAAGGCCGTTCCGGGTGCCATTGGGTATCGAGGGTGAGATGCCCTGGGCATCTGCCTGAAGACCTGAAGCGATTCAAGGAGCTCACCGTCTCCCATCCGGTGATCATGGGGCGCAAGACCTGGGAGGCGCTCAACGAGAAGTTCCGGCCGCTTCCGAACCGTGACAACATCGTGTTGTCGCGTGACCGTGATTTCCGTGCGCCGGGTGCCACCGTGGTGGACAATCTGGAGGAGGCGCTCGATATGGCCCGTCAGGAGGCCATTCCCGACGACGGACTCGACCGCAGCGAGATCTGGGTCATCGGCGGCTCCCAGCTGTTCAACCAGATGTTGCCAATGGCATCCAAGATCTACATGACGCAGGTCGACGCCAAGGTGAATGCGGACGCCTACGCTCCAGACCTCACCGAGGCGCTCAACAACGGTTCCTGGAAACTCATGGAGAATTCGGGATGGCTCACGCCGAAGAAGCCCGAAGGCATCGATCGTTACCGTTACCTGACGTTCGAACGCAATACCGGCGACGAACAGGCCGAAGAGGAATAACACCACCAGAACACATGTGAGAGGAGAGAGACGAATGGGCACGAAACCGCAGCCGTACACGGTGATGACCGTGTGCACCGGCAACATCTGCAGATCTCCGATGGCTGAGATTATTCTGCGTCACGAATTCGAGGAGCGTGGGCTTGGCGATCGGGCGCGCGTGGAATCCAGCGGTGTGAGCAGCGAGGAGCACGGCAACCCGATTGATCGCCGTGCCGTGAAAGTGCTGCGTGAGCATGGGTACGACATTCCGCCGGAGCATTTCGCGCATCGCATCACCCCGAACGAGATCGCCGAGACGAACCTGTTCCTGCCCATGACTGCCTCGCATATGGGCGCGCTCATGCATATGCTGCCGTTGAGCAAGCGTTCGCATGTGTTTATGTATCGCAGTTTCGACCCGAACCTGCCAGACCCGCAGCCGGGACGTGAAAGCGACATCGATCTCGTCGACCCATGGTATGGGGGCCAGCGTGACTTCGAGATCGCCATCGACCAGATCGAGGAAGTCGCCCCATACATAGTCGACTATGTGGAGAAGCAGCTCGAGGCGCAGGACGCGACGAGGTAGGGGCATAAGCGTTCATTGCGCAGCATGGTCTGTACGATCTATGGAAAGGGCTCCGTTTCTGATGGAACGGAGCCCTTTCGCGTGCAGGATGGAATGCGTCAGTCGGTCTGCTTCCAGGTCTCCACGTCGATGTGGTGATCCGGGTTCGCCTGCCATGCGTTCCATGCGGATTCGACGATGTCTTCGACGTCGTACTTGGCATGCCAGCCCATCTCGGTGTTGATGCGCTCGGGGGAGCCGATCAGATGCGGCGGATCGCCGGCACGACGGCCCATGACGGTCTCCTTGAACGGCAGGCCGGTGACCTTCTTCACCTCGTCCACGATCTGACGCACCGAGGTGCCCTCGCCAGTGCCCACATTGAACACATCGTACTTGCGCTCGTCACGGTCAAGATACTTCAATGCGGCGATGTGCGCGTCGGCGAGATCGGAGACGTGAATGTAGTCGCGCACGCAGGTGCCGTCCGGAGTCGGGTAGTCGTCGCCCGTAATGACCTCGTGCGGTGCCTTGCCCTGCTTGAGACGGTCGAAGAGCATTGGGATGAGGTTCAGGATGGCCGGGTCTTCGAGCTGGACGGGGCCGCAGCCGGCGACATTGAAGTAGCGCAGTCCGCAGAACCGAATGCCGTACGGCTGCTCACAGGCACGCGCCATCCATTCGCCGAACAGCTTGGTCTGGCCGTATGGGTTGATCGGAACCATCGGTTCGACGTCTTCGGGCACCACATCGACCGGCGGCACGCCGTAGGTTGCGGCGGATGAGGAGAAGACGAGCTTCTTCACGCCGGCCTCCTTCATGCCTTCGAGCACATTGAGCATGCCGTTGATGTTCTGCTGGTAGTACCACAGCGGCTTCTCCACGGATTCGCCGACCTGCTTGCGGGCTGCGAAGTGGATGACGGAGTCCACATTCTCGGCCTCCATGATCTCGGCGAGACGTTCGCCGGCTCCCGGTGTCGCGATGTCCATGCCGTAGAGGCGTGCGTTGCCGATGCGATTGGGCTTGCCGTAGCTCAGGTCGTCGACTACGACGACGTCTTCGCCGGCTTCGTGCAGTGCATGGACGACGTGCGCGCCGATGTAGCCGCAGCCGCCTGTGACAAGAACAGTCATGTTAAGCCTTTCCTTACAGCTGGTATGAACATAGGAATGGTAGAAATGTATCCGCAATGTTCATATATGTGCGTTTATAGTGTAACACTCGAACACTATCGAACACAAATCCGTCGTCGGTGTGTCGCCTGGCGAGCATGCCGGTTTCTGTTCGACTGTCGCGGAAAGGCAGCGCCCGCCGCCTTCCAGTCTAGAGGCCCTCCTGACGAATGTCGCCCGGCGTAACGCATTATGGCGATATTCGCGCGCGATGGAGTGCGGTGGAGCGGTGGGCGGTTTTGCCTGGGCGTGCGCTCGCTGGCCATTTCTCGGCTGTGTCGGGGTAGACTGAGCCGTATGACTGAGCAAAACAGGAATCTGGAGGAATCCGGCAACGGCGGTGCGGCGAACAATCCGCTTCACGGTCGCAAGGTTCTTTCGTTCGTGCGGCGTTCCGCGCGGCTCGATGCGCGGTTGCAACGGGCGCTCGACAACTATGCCGATGAGTACATCCTCTCCGATATCGCGCTGTCGGAGGGGAGTCTCGACCCGTGCGAAGGGTTCGTGTTCTCCCGGGACTATGTGCAAGGGCAGTGGGGGAACGACAATCCGCTGACCGTGGAGATCGGCAGTGGTCAGGGCGAGAATGTGGTGGCCGCGGCCGCGGAGCATCCCGAGCGCAATTTCCTGGCGCTCGAGGTGTATGACCCTGGTGTCGCGCACACCGTGCTGCTGGCGGGCAAGCGTGGATTGCGGAATCTGCGGGTGGCGCAGATCAACGCGCCTGAGTTGTTCGCGGTGATGGAGCCCGGTGTGCTTGACGAGGTGTGGACGTTCTTTCCTGACCCATGGCCGAAGATGCGGCATCACAAGCGCAGGATCGTGCAGCCCGAGCTTGCGCGTGACGTGCATGCGTCGCTTGGCGTCGACGGGGTGTGGCGCATCGCCACCGACATCGAGGACTATGCGTTGCATGTGCATGAGGTGATGGATGCACGGCGGGATTTCGAGAATCTCGGCACGCTGACGGTGAGCCTGCCTGTCGAGCATGTGGGCAAGGGCAATGCCGAGTCGGCCGCTGCGCTTCCCCATGCCGATTTCATGGAGTCGGAGCGTTTCGATGGCCGTGTGCTTACGAATTTCGAAAGAGGGACTGGCCGCGGGGCGCGTGATCCACGATTTCGCATACCGTGCCGTGTGAGGTGTCTGATTGCTCGTGCGTCCCGCCGACTTTCGGGGCTGCGGGGCGCCATGCAAGGCCGACACGCCGAATTTGCGCTATGAATGGATTCGTGTACTATTAATCGAGTTGTCGAAAGCCCCCTTCGTCTAACGGTTAGGACACCAGACTTTCAATCTGACAACGAGAGTTCGACTCTCTCAGGGGGTACAAAGTAAAAGCCTTGGAATTTCAACGATTCCAAGGCTTTTTCATTATCCGGTACCAACCCAGTAACAACACGCCGAAGAAAAACACCAGATCACCGCCACAGCCCGAACACACTTTTGTCACTTAACTTCGAATTCGACACTTACACTGCCAAAGTGTTGAATGTCTGGTCATCTGTTTGGGTTGCGGTATTCCTGTATACCTTGTACACCTTGGTTCTGCGTAAAAAGGGACATCTGAAGCAGCTATTTCGTCCCTTTTTACGTAAGAGAAGAGCAGGGGCGATTATTCCGTGTAAAAGGGGACGTATAAAAGCGGGGTTCGGTCTCTTTTTACGCAAGGGGGATTATTCTGTGTAACAGGGGATGTCTGGGTGCCTGGTTGTGTCTCTATTTACGCCAGAGTAGTTGTCGAGATGTGTTACGCGAGATGCTGGATCGCCTGCACGAGTCCGGCGACGCCGCTGACCCAGAACGGCGTGAGCAGGACGACCAGTATGACAATCTGCCATTTGCGCGTCATCGAAACATAGGCGATGAACTCGCGCAGCAACGCGTTCAGCGAGAAATACCAAGGAGTCTTCGAACCATAGCCGACGGCGTTCATATGCAGTTGCTTCGACAGCAACAGTGCGCGGAACACATGGTAGCCGGTGGAGACAATGGCCGTCTTCCCGTTTGGATCGGCGAACAGATTCCGTGAGAACAGCAGATTCTCGCGGGTGTTGCGTGAGCGCTCCTCGCAGACGGTGTTTGCCGGATCTGCGCCGTGAGCGAGCGCCCATGCCTTCATTGCCACGCCTTCGGGAACGTCTTCGCCTGCGCCCTGGCCACCGGAGAGGATGAGCCGCGCGTGCGGATCCTGCCGTTGGATTTCGATTCCCTTGGCGATGCGTTTTTGCAGCAGAGGGGGCACCGTCTCGCCGAAGAGCCCGGAGCCGAGCACGAGAATCTGTGCGATGTTCCTCGCTTTGCCGAAATGGATGAGATTGAGCGCGGAGGAGAGGCAGTAGATGGCGAGCTGGGCGGAGAAGTAGAACGTGCATGCGGAAAGCACGCCGAACACCCAGTTGACGGCGTCGTTGTGCACGCTCGCGACGATGGCCGGAAATACCAACAGGTCGGAGCAAATAAGCACGCCCAGCGCCAGCGACAGGCAATTGGCGGGGGAGAGGCCCTCGCGTCGCAGGAGTCGAATGCCTTCGGCGATGAGGAAGATGCCAAGGGCGAACGGAAACAGCAGCAATGCCACGGCGACGAGGGAGATGGCGATGAGCGCCAAGGTGCCGAGCAGGGAACCGGTGACATACTGAGATGCCGTCATGAGCAATACGATCGAGGTGGCCCCGATGCCAAGCAGCATGACGAAGGCGGAGAACCCGGACCACAACGAACGGCGGTTGAATGCCATGGTGAGCGCGAAGAATGTGACGCCAACGAGCAATGGGCACCATGTGAGCAGGGTCATCATTGCGGAATCGGCTTGCATGGGGTCTCCTTATGAGTGGATGAGCGACTATCATATGATAGCCAAATTCGGGCTGTGCTGAGTCCAGTACGCGTCGCGGCGGGGAATGCCGGTGCGGCCGCCCGGCGGTGCATTACAATGATTGAATCGGACGAACGGGAGGCGATATGGGGCAGACGCTCGATAACAAGGCATTGGTAATAGGCGTCGCGTCGAGCGCATTGTTCGACCTGGGTGAGAGCGACCAGATCTTCCGCGAGGAGGGTGTTGAAGCCTACGAACGATATCAGAACGAGCATTTGGACGAACCGTTCCGTCCTGGTGTCGCGTTCCCCTTCATTTCGAAATTGCTTGAGTTCAATTCGGTCTTCGACGGCGATGACCAGGGTGTGGAGGTGGTGGTGCTGTCGCGCAACAGTCCGCGCACCGGGTTGCGTGTGATGAACAGCATCGAGCATTATGGGCTCGACATCACTCGTTCGGTGTTCCGCAGCGGCATCTCGCCCTTCGAGTATATGAAGGCGTTCGACATGGCGCTGTTCCTCTCGGCTGATGATGCGGATGTGCGGGAGGCCGTGGCCGAGGGATTCCCAGCCGGCTGCGTGCTGCCGCTCAGTGATTCCGGAAACCGTGGCGATGGGACCGCGGCGGAGGCGACGCATGTGCACGAGTCGGGCGAGGAGCTGCGTGTAGCCTTCGACTTCGATGGCGTGCTCGCGGGCGACTCGGCGGAGCGCGTGTTCCGTGAGGCCCAGGTGAGCGACCCAGCCAATGCGCTTGAGAAAATACAACGAGCATGAGGCTGACCTGGCGAACAGGCCGATCGAGGAGGGGCCGCTCAAACGGTTGCTTGAGGGCATCAACATACTGCAGAATGCGGCACGTGAATACAGGGAGGCCAATCCGGCGGCCCAGACCCCGAACCTGCGCGTCGCGCTCGTGACAGCGCGGAGCGGAAAGGCGCAGAAACGAGCCGTGAACACGTTGGAGGACTGGGGGTTGACGGTCGACGACGCGTTCTTCCTCGGAGGCCTGAACAAGGCGCCCTTCCTCAACCGCATGCAGCCCGACATCTTCTTCGACGACCAGATGGGCAATCTCGACCGGTACACGCTCTCCATACCCTCGGTGCACATCCCGTTCGGCGCGCACAACGGGGAATAGGTCGACGACGGGTGGCTAGGAAGAACTGAGGGCGCCATGTGGTCACGCGGTGGATGATTGCGGGGCATCATAGAATTCACAATGTGCATGTTATGCTGGAACAATGCAACCAAATAAGACGCTGAGCGTGAATGGCGAGCCCTTTGAGGTGCTACGGCTGCTTGGGAAAGGGAAGGGAGGCTACTCCTTCCTCGTTCGTTCTCAATCGCATTCGAAAACCGAATACGTGCTCAAACAAATGCACCATGAACCCATGCCATTCCTTCAGCCCAACGACAAAGTGCAGGCGGAGATCCGCGATTACCGCCGACTGTGCGAGCTCGGCATACGGTTGCCGGCGATGCTTGACATCGACATCGCCAAGGAGCGCATTCTCAAGGAATACATCGACGGCCCCACGGTCTACAATCTGGTGCTCACCGACCAGATGGACGACTCCTACGTGGACCAGGTGCGCGAGATGGCCAAGCGCCTGCAATCCCACCGTCTGAACATCGATTACTTCCCGACGAATTTCGTGGTGGAAAACGGGCTGGTGTACTATATAGACTTCGAATGCACCGCCTACACACGCGAACGCAGCTTCGACGGCTGGGGCGTCACCTACTGGTCGAAGACCCCTGAATTCCTGCGGTTCGTGGCCGCGCATGCACCGCATGCACCCGCTGCGGCGCAATGACATGATTTCAAGGAATCGGTGGCCCATGAGACTGACCTCGCTGAGCATTGCGAACCACAGCCGCGTCACCGATTTCCGAATCGACGTCCGCCGGCATCTCGTGCTGGTGGGTACGAATGAATCCGGCAAATCCTCCATTCTGCGGTGCCTCGATCTTGTGTTGGGCAAGTCGACCGCCGACCTGTATGCCACGGTCACTGCGGCGGATATTCGCGAGCCGCAACTGCCGTTCACCATTGCCGTCGAGCTGGAGAACGACGGCATGCACACTTGCATGCGCTTCGAGGCCGCGCTTGATGCCGATGGCGAGACCGTGCACATCTCGCGCACAATGGGAGACGATGGACACGTCGTGACCGCGGCCGATCTGGCGCGAATCGGCTGGGTGTACCTTTCCGATTCCTTCCCGTCGAACCGTGAGACCCAGCATGAGATTGTCGACGAACTGCTCGAAACCGTGCAACTTGAGCAGGAGGAAGCCGTTTTCGAGGCGGTCGCAGACCAGTACGCGCGCCTGTTGCACTCCTCGCCGGCCCTTCTCGCATTGCGCAAACGCATCGCCGACGCGCTCACGTCGGCGCTCCCGATGCGTTGCAATCCGAACAATCTCATGTTCGTGCCGGGTTCCAAACTCAACCGCAATCCGTTCAGCGACGTGCACCTGCAATTGCGCATGCACGGCAAGCAGCGTGGCCTATGGGAGCAATCGGGAGGCTTGCGGTCGATCTACACCGTTGCCTTGTATGATCTGCTCGACGAGCACGTGCATATCGTCGGTGTCGATGAGCCCGAAACGCATCTGCATCCGACGAGCCAGCGAAATCTGGCGCGATTGCTCAAGGAGGGGGCGAGCCAGAAGATCCTCGCCACGCACTCGCCCGACATCATAGGCGAATTCGAGCCCGACCAGATCGTCGTCGTGCGCGCGAACGGCGGCGTGGTCCAACCCCGTCGCGATTTCCTGAGCGAAGACGACAAGCTGCTTCTGCATATGTGGGTGCGCGACCGGCTCGAACCGCTCACCGCCGAGCATGTGATCGTGGTGGAAGGCGTGACGGATCGCGCGCTCGTCGAACATTGCGCCAATGTGACCGGGCGTAATCTCGATGCCCACGGCGTCGTGCTGCTCGAAGCAGGCGGTTGCCGTGAGATGCCCGCATGGCAGCGTGTGTTCGGCGAACACGGCTTCCGCGTGCCGCTCACGCAACTCGTTGACGAGGATGCCCAGGGCGATCTCGCACACCAGTACCATGTACGGGCCGGCGAACTTGAATCCAAGCTTGTGTTTGTCTCACACGTCGATCTCGAAGCCGAGTACATTCGCGCACTGGGAGTCGATCTCGCATACGAAGCGCTTTCACAGAGCAATCTGTTCCGCCCGGCGGAGACGAAGTCGTTGCGCACGGCACGCCAGCAGGGGACGCTGAATGAGAGCATGCTCGCAGATTTCTGCCGCATGCGCGCGAACAAGACGCGTGCCGTGCTTGCCGTGCTGCCCCGGATCAGCGCGAAACGGGCTCGTAGGATCGACAGTGTGCAAAGACTGCTCACTTCGGTGATCGGTCTGGCATGAGCTCCTCCCCAGATGATTGCGAATGCTGGCGTTCGCTATGGCATTCCACAGCCGTCGCTTGACAGTGACACCTCGAATTGCCAGTATGTTCGATACGACTCGAATATGCTGGCAATCTCAATATGGAGTGGGTATGGTGTCTCGAACGATCGGAACACGGTGCAGATCACTGTTGGCTGCCGTGGGTGCGTTGACGTTGTGCGTGGCGCTGGGGGCGTGCGGTGCGAGGCATGACGAGCGCGCTGCGGAAGGCAGATCGCAGGTCGCTCCCTCGCCCACACCCTCGCAGACTGCTCAGGAACGCACGCGCGGCACGGACTCGTTGCTTTCCGCCGATCTGATCGAACAGATTCGCCAACTGGACGGCAACTCGGATCCGCAGACCACGCGTTCGGTGTTCGCCGGCATTCTCTTCAACGGTCCGGGCCATGAGAGCCCGGGCGGTCCGGGGCGTGGGGCGACTCCGGATGCGACGCGAACAAGCCGGTGCGCGTGATCACCGTGCGTGGTACGAACGAGCAACTCAACGGCGGCATGCTGGGGCCGCTCGCGCAGCAGATCGCAAGTGCGTCCCCGGGTCACATTCAAGTGACACCACTGGAGTATGCGGCAAGCGTGGAGCCCGGAACGCAGGCGGACGGCGTGAATCTGCTCATGAGCACCCTCAATGGGCAGGCCGAGCAGTGCCCGGCGCAGCACACCGTGCTGCTCGGGTACTCGCAGGGAGCGATGGTGGTGGGGGACGCGCTGAGCGCGCCCGATGTGCGGCCGAACGAAGACAACGGGTATACGCTTAGTGACCGGGCCTCGGAGAATGTCATCGTAGCGGAATTGTTCGGCGACCCACGCTTCAACAGCGAGACATCGTATGACGTCGGCGATTTCACCAAAGGCACGAACGGCGTGATGGGAGCCCGCGGCCCGCACGAGCTCGACCGATATGCCTCGCGTACACAGAGCTATTGCAATTACGACGACCCGATCTGCCAGACGTATGGGTCGCGTAAGGGGCACCGCGAATACGCGACGAACGGCTTGCGCGACCAGGCGCATACGCGCCGTGCTGCGGTGAATCGTCGCATGCGCATGCATATGCGCAATATATGGCGGGCGCATGTTCGTGGAATATCATGGAATACATATCGATGCACGGAAAGGGAGCCATGGCAAGCCATGAGATCAAGTGCCCGCATTGCGGGGAATCGTTCACCATCGACGAGGCGGGCTACGCCGACATCGTGCAGCAGGTGCGGGGGCAGGAATTCGACCGCGAACTCGAATCACGCCTGAAGCTGGCCGAAGACGACAAGGCGAAGGCGGTTGAGCTCGCACGGCAGAAGGCGAACAGCGAGCTGCAGCAGGCGAAGGCGAGCAAGGACGCCGAGATTAGTGAACTCAAAGCACAGCTGGCGGCATTCGAAGACCGTCAGAAACTCGCGGTGTCCGAAGCGGTGGGCGATGTGGAGAAGGAACGCGACGAGCTCCGCCACGAGGTGGAACGGCTGAAATCGGATGCCGAATCGGAGCGGGAGCTGGCCAAGGCGAATTTGGAGGCCGAGAAGGCGAAAGCGGCGGCCGAGAAGGACGTGCGGATCCAACAGCTGCAGTCGCAACTCGACAATGTGCAGACCTCGAAGCAGCTCGAGATCGCCGAGCAGGTGGGCAAGGTCGAACGTGAGTGCGACCGGCTGCGTGGTGAACTCAGCACGGCGAAGATGCAGCAGGAACTCGAGCTCAAGTCGGTGCGGGAGCAATACGAGGTGCAGCTGCGTGACCGGGAAGACGAGATCGAGCGTCTGCGCGATTTCAAAACGCGGCTCTCCACGAAGATGGTGGGCGAATCGCTGGAACGGCACTGTCAGGACGAATTCAACAAAGTGCGCATGGGTTCGTTCCCGAACGCATACTTCGAAAAGGACAACGATGCGCGAACCGGCAGCAAGGGCGATTTCATCTTCCGTGATTACGACGGACCGGAGGATGACGAGGGTCGCACCGAGTTCATCTCGATCATGTTCGAGATGAAGAACGAGAACGAGACGACCGCCACGAAGCACAGGAACGAGGACTTCTTCAAGGAGCTCGACAAAGACAGGCGCGAGAAGGGCTGCGAATATGCGGTGCTCGTGTCGATGCTCGAAGAGGACAGCGACCTGTACAACCAGGGGATCGTCGACGTCTCGTACCGCTACCCGAAGATGTACGTGATTCGCCCCCAATACTTCATCCAGATGATCACGCTGTTGCGCAACGCGGCACGCGGCACCTTGGAATACAGGCGCGAACTGGCCGAAATGCGCGCCCAGAACATCGACATCACGAACTTCGAAGACAAGCTCAACGAATTCAAAAGCGGATTCGAACGCAATTACGAGCTCGCCTCGAAGAAGTTCCAGACCGTGATCGACGAGATCGACAAGTCGATCGACCACCTGCAGAAGACGAAGAAGGCATTGCTCGGTTCCGAAGACAACCTGAGGATCGCGAACAAGAAGGTGCAGGAGGTGACGGTGCGCCGCTTGACATACAAGAATCCGACGATGCAGGAGAAATTCAAGCAGGCGCGGGCTGTGCGGGACGAGGAGAAGGCGATCGGGAAGGTTCCCGAGGTCGGGATCGAGCTCGCCGAAGACACCGGCGTGGAGAGATAAGGCCAGCCCGCAAGGATCTGCACAAGGGTGAGCCGCAGATGAATGCGGTGATCTGTTCTGATTGCGGCATTCGGTGGATTCGGTAGAATACAAGGACGGGAAGGAGCGGCGGCATGGCGGATGTGCGGAGCGAGCTGGCGCAGTTGAGGCCGGTGTATGAGACCGGCGTGCTGCGCATGCTGCTGCATAAGTATTCCGACATCTACATCGCCATGCTGCGCGCCTGCTTCGACCCGCTCACTGCAGAAGTCCCGCAGGAGCGACTGCTGGCGCGTATGCGCGAGGCGATCGGCGAGCTCGCCGCCGATGGCACCTACACTCCGCGTGAGGGCGAGGACGACATGATGGCCGCCCGGCGCATACTCAAGGAGCTCAAAGCCGAGGATGCCGGCGACTACGCGTGGGTGGCCGATTCGATCGACCGCCGCCAGCACAGGCTCATGTGCCGCCTGACCCAGCGTGCCCATAGAGCCATCGAGGCATTGGCAACGCTTCAGCAACGCACGGTGTCGCTGTCCGGTGCGCAGGTGAATTCGATCATCATGGAGATCGAGAGCGCGCGCAAACAGCTCACCGTGAATGTGGAGGAGCGCATTGAGCTGCTCGAACGCGAGATAGAGGAGCGGCGACACCAGATCGACAATCTCAAGGCGCATGGCATTGGGCAGCGGCCCACTCGCGAGCAGGTGTCTGACATCATCAACGTCGTGTACAACACGCTGCGCGGTGTGCCTGTCGATTTGCGTGAGTTGGTGATCACCGAGCGTGACAATGGCGATGCGTTGCGACGGCGCATCGACGACGGTTCGATGAGCAGCAATGACATGCTCACGTTCTACCACGAGGAATACGAGCGCACGTACCGGCTCAGCGACGAGGGACGCCGCTTCAACGATGCATTCCAGGTAATGTATGCCCCGCAGAGCCGCGAGGAGCTCAATGAGGCGCTGCAAGACATCTCGAACAGCGAATGGCTGCATGGCGAGGCCGACGACCTCATGAGCGTGGTCAATCGGGAGTTCGAAGACATCTACGACGGCATAGACGATGTGCGTCACCAGATTCGTGTGACCGACGAAAGCGTGAAGCTTCTGGTGAGGCAGCAGACCGACATGCAGTTCCGCACGATGTCTCGTCAGCTCGCGAAGCTGTTCACCCAGTTGGGTGAGTCGGTGCATGCGAAAGGCCGCTACGACATTGGCACGGCGACCACCTCGTTGCTCACATTGCCGACCCGTGCGCGTGAAACACCCGTGAAAACCGCGGCTCCCGAACTGCAGATGCAGGCGGACGACGGCATCGCACAGGTCGATCTCAATGGCATCGTTGCGGCCGGCGGCCCACGCATCCACCATATGATCGAATTGGTGGCCGCGCACCCGGTGCTCATCGACGATGCCGGCGATGCGCTCGCCGATTCCGTTGTCGACATCGCAGCCAGTTTCAACGAACTTCCCGCCGACGAACGCCGTGAGAGCGAAATCGTGGGCTTCCTGAGTTATCTGGGTTCCGCGTCGCCTGCCGGTGCCGCTGGCAATAGCGTGGCGGCCAGATTCCCGTGCCCCGCGAGAGTCTATGGCATTGCGTGACCACCGACGGTCGGACTCGCGTATGGCGCACCTGCGCGCCTGTTCGTGCCCGGGCAGGTGCTGAAGGATTTTCTCGACGATACCATGGTGGAGGACTGATATGGCGATGGACGACAGCACCGGGCAGGGAATTGCCGGCGATGCCAATCTGGGCATGGTCTCGAAGGTGCTCAGTGCCGAGTATGAGGAAGGTGTGGCCGACGAGGCCGGCATGGCCGATCTGGCCAATGTGCACGCACTGTTCGATGGTGACATCGGCGACATGCCCGCACCCGCCCGTGAGGCTGCGATTGCGCTGAAACGCAACAGGTCGATCAGCGGCGACATGTACCACCAGGCACTCGACTATATGGAACACGTGCGGCGTTCGCTCAACAACGACATGCTCGTGCCGGTCATCGACACCTACTATGAGGTGATGTATGCGGAGCCGATCACCGCCGATGAATACGGCATACGATCGCTCAAGACCCGTGCCAGCCTGAGTGCCCGTGAGGCGGTGATGCTGGCCGCGCTGCGGCGCAAGGTGCTCGACTACGAGAATGTGGGCGCCGCGGCCGCCGATTGGCTCATTTCGAAGGAGGAGATCGTCAACACGATGTCCACCGGCGCGGGCCCGCTTGCCGGCCGCAATTCGGAGGAGGCGGTGCAGGCGCAGGTGGACCGCCTGATCGGCAGTGCGAAGAACAACGGCTTCCTGGCGCCTGTCGAAGATGACGAAGGCATGTATGTGATCACCAAACTCGTGCCCGTGGTGCTCAATCCGGAGCGCATCGCCGCATGGCTCGGCGCGGACGACGCATCGACCGCACAGCCCGAACCGGATGGAACAGGTGACGATTCCGACGGCTCCGGGCATACCGGCCAAGACGAACACCCCGAAGATGACGATATGGAGGCGCTGTTTTGAGCGAGACTTCCGACATCTATGCCTCGATTGAACTCATGCCGCCGCATTGGGCGCTTGCCTCGCGGCAATTGGTGAATTGGGGTTCCTACGACGGCTACCATGTATTCGAGCCTTCCACCGCCGGAAACGATACGGTGACGTTGCTCACCGGCCAGAGCGAATCGGGAAAATCCACACTCGTCGATGCGCAGGTCTCGTTGCTCTACCCGGCGAATGCCGCATTCAACAAGGCCTCGAACGCCGGACGCTCCGATCGCAGCGACTACTCATACCTGTTGGGGCTGAGGGGAATCCGCAACAACAACGGGCACGACGAACCGGTCTACCTGCGCGGGCGCAGCGGGAACGGGGAGCCGTACGCGGTATGGGGTGCGATCGTCGACCACTATGTCGACACCGCCAACAGCGGCGCGTTATGGATTGCCAAGTTCATGTATCTGCCTGCGGACGGCGCGCCGGAGAGCATGGTGAAGCTCTACGTGGTCTCCGGCTATGCAATCGACCCGCGGCTCATGGATGCACATCGCGAGGAGCGCTTCTCGGTACCGCTTATCAAGCAGGTGTACCCAGGTGTCACCGTGTATAACTACGCGAAGCAGTTCCACGAAGACATCTGGAAACGATTCGGCCTCACTGAGTCCGCGTGCCGTCTGCTTCACCGCATGCAGGCCTCCGACGCGCCCTCCCAGCTCGATGACATCTTCCGCAAAGGTGTGCTCAATGAGCCGCGCGCCGTTGAGTTCGGCAAGCTCGCCATCGATGATTACGAACAGTTCGCCGAGAATTTCTCGAGTATGGAGCGTACGCGCAAGCGAGTGCGGCAGCTGGAGGCGATTGCCTCCGAGTTCGCCGAGTATGAGTCCGCCGAACGCGGTGTGCGCGAGCTTTCCACCATCGCCCCCGAGCAGGGCGATAGCGCACGGATTCGCACCCAATGGCTTGACGATCGCATTCATGCCGACATCACCGAAGTCCTGCCCGAATATGAGCAGCATGCCACGGACTGCAGTGCCAGTGCACAGGCCGCCAAAGAGCGGGCGGAGCAGATGCGGGAACAGGCCGACTCGCTCAATAGGCAGCTTCAGGGTATGGGAGGCGACGAGATAAGCCGTCTGGAAGACCGCATTCGCGATGCACAACGGCGCCAACGCGAAGTGTTGGGACGCAGGGAGCTGTTGGCCTCCCGATTCAGTGCCTCTGGCGAAGCATTGCCGGAAAGTCGCGGGCAGTGGGATGCATTGGTGGCCGAATACACGCAATTCGAATCGGAATACCAGCAGCGTAAAACCGAATTGCACGGGTTGCAGTACCCATTGATCGACGCCCAGAAGAAAGCCGAACAGCGAACCAAGGCACTCGAGAAGGACTTGGAACGCAAACGCCAGTCGAAGACGCGCATCTCCAGCGATATGGACGAGGCCCGCAATATGATTGCGCGCGCCACCGGCCTGAGCCCGCAGGAGCTGCCTTATGCGGCGGAGCTCATGGACGTGGGCGAGGAGAACGAGGAGTGGCGCACCGCCATGAACGTGGCATACCGGTCGCTCGCAACGGTGATTCTGGTCGACAGTTGCCATGAGAACGGCTTCGCAGCGAAAGTCTCGCAGATTCCCCAGGAGGCGCTCCCACGACGCAACTGGCGGTTCGTCGACACGAGCGTCCATGTGGAGGCTGAGGAGCGTGAAGGGTGGCTGTCGAGCAAGCTCACGTTCAACGTGGAATCTCCGTTCGCCGATTGGCTTCGTGCCCGGGTGACCGAGGCGCGGTACGACGCATGGTGCGTGGAGGCGATCGACGACACCAATGAGACGACGCGCCAGGTGCAGCGCGACGGGCAGATCAAGGAAGGTCGGAAGGGCAGTCACGGCACCAAGAACATGCCTGCCGTCATCGGATTCGTCACCGATGCCTATCTGCGCGATCTGGAGGCAGACATTGCCGAGGCGCGCAAGACGCGGGATGCCGCAACTCGCGATCTCGAACAGTACGACGTGCAACTCAACGCGCTTGAGCAACGCCATAGTCTGGCCCAGACGCTGCAGGACCATGCATGGAACGACATAGACGCATATGGTGTGGAGGAGGAAATCGCCAGCCTCCAACAACGCGTCGACGAACTCGAGCAGAACCCCGAACTGGCACAGCTCAATGCCACGCTGAAAGTCCAGCAGCAGGAAACTGGCCAAGGCGAACAGTGCATGCTATGCCGCGGAAGACAAACTCAAGCGGGCGAATGCGGCGGTGAGGTCGACCCGGCAGTGGCTGGAAGCGTATGACCGGCGCACGCAATCCGTGGAACGCCGGCCTTT
>ENA-OQDT01000446-OQDT01000446.1-human-gut-metagenome-genome-assembly--contig:-NODE-446-length-26922-cov-4.818100_pt1 | contig 26922 bp, 21 predicted proteins | sample MGYA00242786_ERZ504617 | MGnify/ENA primary metagenome ERZ504617 (study PRJEB26092, sample SAMD00036337) | human gut metagenome | host: Homo sapiens | study: EMG produced TPA metagenomics assembly of...
GCTATCACGTCAATTCATACCGCCACACTTTCCAACAAGATTTTTTGAGTTACCCCTATCCAGAAAGGTGCTTTTGCGATTAATTGATACCTTATCTGTGTCAATCCATTGAGAAAATAAATTGATGTCTTTATAATCGGGAAACAAAACCATGTCTTATTATCTTTATCCCAAAAAGCACCTTTTTCTTTTGCCAAACTTTTTCGGAATTAAGACACATTTATTTTTTAGCGGCATAATTTACATTTTAAATTAACTTTCATATGAAAAACTCATGCTTACAAAAATACTAAATTAATAAGATATACATCAAATTAAAATATAAAAATCTAACTAAATAAGATTGAGATTCAAGTGTTTTTAGGTTTCAAAAGTATAATTTCCACCTTAATAAAAAGCTTTCCTTTTAAGATAGTGGAAATCAAACTCTTTTAGATAATTATTCTTTCCAACTTTCAAAGTAGTACTTTTGGAGCAGTTATCAATATCGCTTTGGCGATAGAAGATTTTACCTTTTATCTGGATAAAGGGGATTAGCCCTGTATCTCGCCACTCCTGCAAGGTTCGCAAACTGACATTCAGTTTCTTGGAAACTTCATTGTTAGAAAGAAAGCATACCCGTTCAGATGAGACTTGTAATGCTTGACGATAGATTCAATGTCGTCCAGCATCGAATCGAGCGAAGAAATAAATTCTTGGACTTGTAGGGTATCTTTATTTATTAATTCCATGATTGAAAGATTGTTTTATTGAAATATTGATTGGGACAATCATGTGTGGCCAAAAGGGTCAAAGTCGCGTGACTTTTCCATTTGCCACCGGATTGAGCTCTGCTGCATAGCGGGAGTCCAGCACCAACCGACACAATGAGCGCCAATAGCCATCCCCACCTTTCCACTCCTGTAATGCTGGTATCACAAATGGCTTAGAATTTTCCGTCTTTAGCCCTGGCACAAACAGTATGCAAGACACTGCTCCCAATAACACACCTGCCTTAAACACCTACAGCACTTTACCAAAGAGAAACTGCCCAAAAACAAAATAGTCATTTTCACATCATGAAATATCCACCTCATGTAGTTTGGTACAAAAACATCAATCCAAGCATTATGCTTGGTAATCCATCTATCCAAAGCAAATTCCATACTATTTATTTTAAAGTTTCAGTTCACCCTACAAGAGTGATTTTTACAAAAGTAACTCCATGCTAAGGGACTTGTGCCCAAAATTCCCCTTTATACTCCCCTAAATCCTTTTGATGCCACAAATCACAAACAGAAACTTTTTCTGTATTTCCAAGGCCTGCATCATAGACCATAGATTATTAATTTATGGTCTATGATACTTTGGGGGTTAGGATATATTTCTCCTTTACCATCGGTTTTGACCAAGAAGGAATTAGTGCAATTTCCCCGCGCCCTATCAGCACAAGCAAGAAACAGCCACACCGTTAATAAACACAAACTCACTCTCATCTCAACTGGTCTTTATTTTATCACCGGATTAACAAACAACTCATCCATATACACGTGTTGCGAAGCTTCGAAAGCCACCTTCATATAACGGATGCTCTCATCCAATTGATCAAATAACAAGTTTTCAATCCATGCATCATGCCGATTGTTCGGGAAATGAGGGGTATCCTTGATAGAAGCCAATCTATATTCTTTTCCATCCAACGAAGTGAACAGATAAACTTTCAGCGGCATACCTATTCCATCTAAATTATAGTCCAGCATACGAAGCATGACTTTCCGTAGTCTGGTCTTTTTCTGCAAATCTACCACAAGCTCATGATAACCTTTCTCGAATTTCACCCAACGGGCATCTTTACTGTCTTCCTCTGCAACCCTGCCATCAAGCAATGCCTTCAAATCCGCTTTTCCCGACACCATGTCAATGGTAGCCCCGTTAGCCAATCTCTCCATAAAGGCAGCTTCGGCCAATTGCCAGCAGCCAATCCGCCTTTTCCAGTCCATATAGTCATTGTATACTTTATGTGACCACACCGGTTGCCCCAACTGATAAGTTGACGTGGGACTTTCTATGATTCCACAAACCATAAATGAGATAATCCTGTCAACCCCTGCCACAGAAGCAGCCACTTGTTGGGATAAAAGGCGCGGATAAGCGGCAGGAATCAAGGCCGAAGAACGGTCGTTGGTTCCCTGTTCCCAAGTGAAAGTCTCACAATTGGCCCACATCTCAATATTCAGACGGTTGTGGATGTCTCTCAACCGTTGCCAAATCTTCTTTAAGCGAGGCAACATGAATTTATTGCGTACACAGCCCACTTCGTCCTGATAGGCTATGATGTCGACTTTCAGCTTTGCCAATTGTTTCTCATACTCCGGATTATCAAAATCAGACAGTCCGATACCATAAGGAGAAATCAGTGTCTTCTTACCCGGAGTCAATGCATTTGCCTTTTGGGTCAATGCATTAACCGATTGTACAGCATGTTCTGCAAAAATGGGGCAAAGACAATCCTCTACCGGCAAATACCAGCCATAAAAGGCTTTATGATTCTTATAAAAGACAGCCAGTTCCTCCATAATTTGCAATTGGCGTTGTTTGACAGCAGGATCCTGCAAATTATCATCCTGGTCTTTTGCCCATCCAGTACTCATAAAAACCTTCATGTCATATCGGGCAGCCTCATCAAGAATGGCTTCCACAGGACTCTGTTTATCTTTATCATACCACCAGGGCATTAATTGAGAGGGATAATAAGCCTTACCCTCATTGGCAACTTCCATGAATACCAGATATTCAATGCCCATAGCCGACAGTTCCCGCACTTTAGCTTTCCATAATTCCGGATCCGTATTATCAAAACTCTGCGGATTGGTATATCTATTACGTACATCCTTATATGCCAGATTTATCCAAGTACCGGTAATGGACTTCACCCTCAAAACAGATTCCTTCACCTTCTGTTTTCTCTGTCGGCCAGAAACATCATTGCCAGCAAAAACTACTGCCGACGGCAGTACGGCTGATATCATCAATAACCCCAACAGGATTGGCAGAAAATTCCTCTTCATAATATACACATTTTTTTAATTAATAAAAGATTAATTGCCACCGGACGTAATAATTAACGCCAAACCTAAAAAAAAGAGAACAAACATCAAGGCAATCAATAGATTAGTAGATTTAGACCCCCCTTTGAATTCCTTCCAAATAAACACCCCCCATAATGCGGCAACCATCGTAGCCCCTTGTCCCAACCCATAGGAAATGGCAGCACCGGCTGTTCCGGCAGCAATATAACTGCACGCTGTTCCCAACGCCCAAATGGCACCCCCCAAAATACCAACCAAATGAGTATTCATATTTCCTTTGAAGTATTGACTGTAAGCCACAGGCACCCCCGTAAAAGGTTTCCTCATTAACAAAGAGTTGAATAGGAAGTTACTGATAAAGATACCTATTGCAAACACAAACAAGGCAGAATACGGAGTCATCATACCAACAGCAGGCGATTCCAGATTTTCCAAATCCATAGCAGCGGCAACAAAACGATAGAAAAACGCCATCAGAATACCAGCGCAGACAGCAATCAGAACTCCTCTTTTTCGGACAGTCTGACCTGATACTTCAGAAACTTTACCGGAAGCAATCCCATTAAAAACAATGGCCAACACAATCAAGAAGACACCCCCAAAAAGAGTGACAGGATCCCCCTTCGGTACACTGAAGTAATTGACAAATACGCCTAATACCAACGCCAACCCCACCCCTATCGGGAAAGCAACCGACATACCAGCCAACGACATGGAAGCCGACAACAATATATTCGAGGCATTGAATATGACGCCCCCCAGAAAAGCGCTCCAAAAATTCTCCATACCAACTTGCTGCAAGTCCTGCATAAATCCGCGTCCCCCTTCTCCAATGCTGCCCAGTGTCAAGCCCCAAACCAAAGAAAAAGAAGTATACCAATCACATAATCCCAATAGAACAATTCATAGCGCCATGTTTGGGCTGACAATTTTTGAGTATTTCCCCATGATCCCCAGCATAACATCGTGACCCAGCACAACGCTACCGCCAATCCGTAACTTTCAACTATAAACATAATCGTGATATTTAATATTGTTTTTAATGATTACAACTCTTCACGGTAAGGAATAGAAGACTGGGCTCCCATTCTGGTTACAGCTATGGATGAAGCTTTTGAAGCCATCACAGCAGCTTGTTTCAAGTCCATGCCCTCTGACAATCCTACGCACAAAGCCCCATTAAACGTATCTCCGGCAGCTGTAGTGTCAACAGGCTCCACTTTGAAAGCATCTATACGATAAGAAACGCCCTCTTCCCTTATAAGACATCCTTTCGAACCCAAAGTGATAATTACATTCTTTACCCCCATCGCGCAAATCTCTTCCGCCACTTTCTCAACATCGGCATCATTGGCAATCTTTATGCCCGTAAGCATCTCCGCCTCGATGCGGTTCGGAGTGACCATGTACAGATGCCGGAACAATTCTTTGGGAAGACTGCGGGCAGGAGCCGGATTCAGCACCACCTTCACTCCTTTCCCGAAAGCCTTTCTGGCAGCATACTCCACTGTTTGAAGCGGAATTTCCAATTGCATCAAGAGGATATCTCCCTCACACATTTCCTCCAACATTTTATCCACATCTTGTTCGTTCAACAACATGTTGGCACCGGATGCCACTACAATACTATTCTCCGCATGATCGTCCACGCTGATCAGAGCTACTCCGGAAGCAGAATCTTCATCGAGAGCAATATATCTTGTATCAATTCCTTCCTTTTTAAAATAACCGACAGATTGCCGACCTAATACATCATTCCCCAATTTTGCCATAAATATCAGATTGCCGCCCAATCTCTTTATTGCAACAGCCTGATTTGCTCCTTTTCCACCCTGGTTCATAAAGAATTCCCCTCCCAGAATCGTCTCACCGGGAGCAGGCAGATGAGAAGTTCTCACCACCATGTCCACATTGGAACTGCCAATCACTATAATTTTTTTCATAACACTATATTATAAATAAATTCAATCTATTCATCATCGTGCCCGGAAGAACACAGGAGGTGTATCTCCGGCATCGGATACTGCCACACGAGCCGTTATTACCTTTTCATCTCCCGGAAAGAGCGTAATAAAATTGTCACTCCAGAATACCGGATTAATCTCCTTACCCCGGACGTCCAGCAAAGTCAGATGATTGAAATGGGACAAACGATCCGATTCGTTCTTCAAACAAATAGAAAAGACATATTCCCCTTCCTCTTTGGTAACTTCAACCTCCTCCTTCAATTCCGGTTTCTTCATAGAAGTGAACCAAAAGAAATCCATATGCTGGGAATAGAACCAATATAGGTTCTCGGACAGAAGTTTACCGTATTTATCATGCAGCTCCAGCTTCACAAAGTAATTATAAGAGTATTTTCCACACCGGGGCACCGTAACAATCTCCTGATAGCAATCGGGAGAAACAGTTATCCGCTGGGAGTCCTCCCAAGCCACTTCCATGTCATTGTTGATAACTTTAGCCGTCACTTTCACGTCTTGCAGTGTCTGATGGGAGGCATTAATCACAGAAACCCTAAAATCATTCGCATTCAACTGTACGTGCACCGGTTCCATAGCTTTTTTTGCAAAATAATAAGAAGCATTGGGAGCCAGATACCAGTCGTATATCTGCCAGCACACATCGGGCCAGCAAGAATTAATCTTCCAAATCATCACACCGGAAGTAATATCCCACATCCGGTGATTAGCCGCTTCAAACATAGCACGATAACCATCGGCATTCAGGAACTGGGCATTGTCGGCATATTCTTTTGCCGTCTTCGGATCACCGAACATCGTACGAATGGCATTGTCATAAGAGCGATAGCAATAATTACTTACATCCCAAGCACCATGTTCAGCCCAAATGCTATCCAATGGGAAAATAGGGCTGTTTACATTAGCCGTACTCTCCGCGGTAGGAATAAATTTCCGGAGGCTGTTGTACGTCGGCATGGAAGGCATCCCCAGTTCATTGCGGAACATCTGCAAATGGACCTCACGCACTTTATCAAAGAAGTAGGAAGAAGGCGCCCAATTATAGTCGGGCGCACCGTCATCCGTCGTACCTGTTGGTAGATCTTCTTTCAGATAAGGAGTCAAGGCGTCTACATCCCAATGAAAACTGGTAGTCGGAAGATAAACACGCGTAGTATCGATACTCCTCACTTTCTCCTTGGTCAGCTTGTACAAGCTTTCATTCATCAAGACCTCATTGGCTCCTATCCATGAAATAATAGAAGGGTGATTGCGATAGCGGAGCATCATATCTTCCACTCCTGCCACCGCCAGACCATGATCCAGAGGATTGTCAGCAGTTTCAGTTCCAGGAGTCATGCGGAAACATTGATAGAAAACATGCCACCACATCAGGCCATATTTGTCAAAACTTTCAAACCAGATTTCAGAAGGAGACGGCATATCTTCACTGCCAATCAGGTTGATGTTCGCTTCTGCCATCAGGCGGGCTTCATCATAGATACGTTTTTCAGATTCCTCCAACAAGATGTCCGGCTGTATCCAACCGCCCTTACAGAATATCCGCTTGCCATTCACATAATATACACGACCACATTCATCTCCCACCCGGTTCAGTCCACTTGCCACCTCACGGATTCCGAAATCAAACTCTTTGGTATCGGACACTTTTCCACCGATGCTAAAAGACAGTTTCATGTGATGCAAGTATTGCTCGCCATACCCATTCGGATACCACAAATACGGGTTTTCTATCAGCAAGGAAGGAAAGTCCTCAGGGGTCAGTTCCACTACTTTTCTCTCACCGGCACGCAGGGCTACTTTCTTCGTCAGCTTGATTGGCTTGAGGTATCCCTCCATATGCTTGGTATAAGTGGGAAATTTGACTTCGTTGATTAATGTAATCCAAGCATTCACCTTTCCCTCAACAAGCTTTGCAGAGGTATTCCTCACTTCAAGTTTAATGTTGACCTTTGCAAGCCCAGTGTCAACCTTCATAGGCATGGTAGTGGACTTTGGTAAAGTAGTGACAACAAAAGGATTTTCAATCAACACCTCGTCCGTGGCTTCCACTATCACTTTCTGGTAGATACCCATATTCCGGTCGCGAACCACGGGAGCGCAATCCCAGCCACCGGATATCTTCAATGTCTCATCCTTAAAGATATCGTAGGAATGTCCGCGTACAGGACCGAATACTTTCAACTGGGTGCCGGGAGTCGGGACGCCCGGATGATCCACCTGATAAATTTTTATCGCAATACAATTGTTAGCTCCGGCATGGGCATATCCGGTTATATCAAGTTTAAAGCGACGAAACATACCCACAATATCTTTTTTATCAGCAACCTGACGACCATTTACCCAGACATCTGCCCGGTAGTTAATGCCGTTCAAGATCAGCCATACTTTCTTGCCTTTATATGATTTGGGAAGAACAACTTCCGTACGATACCAGTATGGATCTTGCCAAGGATTACGGCCACTTTTCAGGTAGTTGTATTTAGATAGGTCCATCCGGACATTAAATTCATCCGACACATCCGGAATCAGGTAATTATTCAGGCCGATTCTCGGATCAGGATATACGTTTTCCTTCACCAAAGCGTTCAACACGGTAGTGGGCACAGTGGCCTGATACCATCCGGCAGTGGGATAAGCCAATTGCGAGACCTCAGCAGATCCGACGTTTAGCTCGGAAGAATTGATAATCTTCCAATTCTCCAGTTCAAGAGATTGGGCATTGACGAACAACATGTTACATATCAACAGTATAAAAAAGAGTTTTCTCATAGTTTCTTGTTATTTTAATATTAATGCAGCCGCACCAATAAATCCGGCATTGTCTCCCAAGGCAGCTGGCAGCAAAGTAATATGCCGATCAGCTGAACGACAAATGAATTTACGAAATAGCCACTCTGCCTTGTCCCAGTATAAATCGGAAGATTTCAGAACAGATCCGCCTATGATGACAATTTCGGGATCGGTAATATTCACTGTCCATGACAAAGCATGAGCTAATGCCTGGGCAAAAACATCCCATACCTGCAAAGCCATTTTATCACCGGACCGTGCCAGTTCGGCTATACGATAAGCCGGCAACTCCTCCTTTGTATATTCTTTATAAAGACGGGTGACGGCATTGCCGGATACATAGTCTTCCAATATCCCTTCTTTATAAGGTGAAGTCCATACTTCTCCAGCACAACCGGAATGCCCACGCCATACTTTTCCTCCATTAATCCAAGCACATCCTATCCCCGTTCCTAAGGTAAAACCTAGGACTGAACCGGCATTCCGACCCGCTCCCCATAATGCCTCTGCATAAATCAGCGCATTGGCATCATTATCAAGGATCACCCGCAACGGAAATACTTGTTCAACGGTGTCTTTCAACGGGAAATAGTTCAAAGTGGGAAGATTCTCAACATCCAGCAGTATACCTTTATCTATATCGAGAGGTCCGGTACACCCGATACCAATGCCCTGAATATCGTAATCCGCAGCATCAGCCAGAATATTTTTCAACAGAGAAAACAAATTGGCAATAATCACTTCGCCGGGTTCTTTCGGATTAGTTGCAATAGTACGGGGAGAAGCATAAACCAATCCCTCTCCGCCAACAATACCCGCACTGATCTTTGTGCCTCCGATATCGACTCCTATGGCTGCCTTTCTTCGTCCCATCATTATTCTATTGAAGTCACTTTAGCACCATGTGTAAAACTGCCGGGCACCAGTTCCATTTCTTCCGCCCAAGCATTCACTATCAGCTGAACAGGAACAATGGACGGAATTGCAAACAAATCAGGGTCTCCGCAATGAACATTGATTTCCAGCAAATTCACACTTTCAATGCCGGAGGAGATATCCGATACCAGGATCACTTTACCATTAAAAGACAGAACATCAGCCACAAGCCTGATGCTCTGCCGATAAACACCGGACCGTGAATGCGAATAAATGATACAGATAAAGCCAGGGCCTACCATCTCCAGTGGACCATGGCGAAACTCACCGCCCAACAAAGCTGAAGCCGGAGTCTTGGTAGCCTCCATAAACATCAGGGCGGTTTGGGCAACGCTTGCAAAAACCGTACCCCTGCCTATCACTTGAACAAACGGATGCCCACTTAAAAAAGCGACCGAACGGGATAAATAAATCCCCCCTTTCTCAAGCTGAAGACCGACTTCCCGAACGACACTATCTAAAAGAGCATTATCTACCCTGCGACCATCCAATGCTCCTGCAAGCAGATACACTACCAGATAGGTGGTGATAAATGTCTTCGTAGATGTCATTTCCTCCCTCCCAGCCTTACATAGCAGACTGAGAGTAGCCATCGCCGCTAAAGAACTTCCAGACTCATTTGTGACCCCAACCACTGTCAATCGTGAATGATGCCGTTCACCAAGTTGTTTAAGCAATTCAATCACCTCATAGCTCTCGCCTGACTGTGAGATGGCAACCAATAAAGTGCGCTCTGTCAGAACTGAAGACTGAAAATGCAATAACTCGCCGGCATTGATAGCAAAAGCGGGTATATTATAAGCGGTCATCATGATCGCGGCAGCTTGTGATACAAAATAAGAACTTCCCATACCGGTAAGTACTATTTTGTCATAGTCACCGGTTGTCCACAGAGTACAGACAGCATCCAAACGCTCCTTCCCTTCTCTTGAATGATAATAGCCAAGAGTACGTTCCAACATTTCCGGTTGTTCTTGTATTTCTTTGATGAACTGATTCATAAAAAATATTTGTTTTTTATTGATTAAACACTACCAATTCCGCCAATGAGCTATTTTATTGCATCAACAACACATCTCTATTAGGATAAACAGATATAGATAACAGCGCTTCATCACTTTCTTTTTTATTTACGTTTTTTATTCCTATATTTCAGTTCTTTCAAGTATTTCATATATCCATTGAATAAATCAATGGTACGAGCCTCGCCTATGCGAATAGACATTTTGGGGTCATTGAACACACCGGGGAACTGATAGCAAAGAATTTTCTCAAAATTATCAAACAGATTCAGGTCGCGAATTATCTCTTCAACCGGACGTGGATACAAAGAATTGTCTGGATTAAAGAGGAATACTTCCAAATCAAACCAGAAATGAGCGTTTGCATCATCACATGCCTTTTGCAACATATCAGCAGCCTGCTTACCTGTCAAATCACCTTCCGGCATACGAGCAAAGCCAAATGGGCATAAAATGTCCAGATAGTTTAAAAGTTCCGGATAAGTATCCATACCATTAGGTACTTCAAAACTGTTGGTTGCCAACATCACCGGTTTACCCGGAGCAAAGCTATTACAATAAGCCTTAAACTCCTTAAAGAAATTCACGATATCATCTTTTCTCTTTTTACGTATTTCGGGCAGTTGTTCCCAATTATCTAAACCGCCTCCACTTTCTTCAGACACATAAAAAGCATAAAAAGATTCGTGATGTCCATACATGTCCCAAAGTTCTTTGGCCACACGTTTATGCCACTCCAAAGATTCGGGAGTAAAATCGAACCAAGCAAACATACCCACGCCCATCAACACGTTCATACCTTGTTTATCAGCCTCGGATAGAATAGCTTCTATTGGGTCTTTAGCCGCAATATCCATGCGTCCGGGATATAACTTAGATGGATAAAAAGCCTTCCCTTGGTAATTATCTACATTTGTAGAATGCTTACCCACATATTGTTCATTACGGAAAACTTCTTGAATAACCATCATATTCATATCCAACTTATTCATTGAACGAACCAATTCGCGCCATTGATTCATCGGTCATCTTCTTAATATCCTGATTCCAATGCTTTCCTTCAGTTTCACTCCAATGATAAATACCCGCCCATGCCCCAGATATTTCGCTGTATGGAATCGAATGTCCAGACTGAATAACTTCGATTGAATTTACTTCCGATATACGTTACCGCTTTCGGTAACCTTCAAGATCACCTTATGCTTTCCAACCTTATCCGCTGTAGGAATCACCACCTTCACCACATCCGATTTACCGGCCAGCAATGTTCAACATGGTATCACAGAGCAGAGCAGATGCTTCTTCCTTCCCCAATATAAAGAAACCTGATAAGTCTGTTCTACAGAGCTCTTATTTACAATTCCTCCACGAATATCTAACTTGACTTTATTCGTAATCTTTCCAGGTGGAATCAAGATCAAATCTATTAAGTCACCAGCTTGCACGCCTAGAGTACACAGCAGTGTAAAACAAAACAATAATATATTTTTCATGAATACAAAAAAGGTTTAACGAAATTTGCAATTAAACAATCTGATTAATAGAAACTATTTGGGAAAGTAACAAACGACTCTATTTCATTATTAGCAATCCGAATATAGGTATCAAACTTACGTTCACCTTCACGCAAAACAATGACGCGTGCGCCATTGGATGCCAAATCGTTATAAACTGTATTACCACCGGTATAACGACCATAAGCCAACAATACTTCCTTATAAGCCACAGCATAATCGTTATTATGATCGTGACCGACAAACATCCCCATTACATCTCCACACTCTTTAACCGAAGTAAAAAAGCCGGAATTGGTAGTAGGGCAACATACCATTTCAGCCTTGCAACCAAACATGCGATTTTTGTCTTCCATCAAAGCATCCTTATATTCAGGAATAGCAATGTGGAAGAAAGCCAATGCAGGCAGCGGAGTACCGCCATTATTTTCTGTAAACGTCTTGCTTTGTTCACGATACCAAGCAATCTGATCAAATTTAATCCAATCATAACCAGGGACAGACTTTACCTGAGTATAAGAGTGCGAGTCAATACAATACAGGAGAGCTGCATCCTTATTCTTATCGGTAGAAGACTTCACAGTCAGGACATAGTCCGGAGCCACATCCCCAATACGAACAGGCATCAAATTACCCTTTTTCTTTGAAATGTAATCATACAATTCCTGACGTGTATGATCGTATTCATCATCATGATTACCAAATACTACTGCATAAGGTATATTACGACGAATACATACATCCAATACTATATCCCATCCTTTAAAAGATTCATTGGACACAACCGCATCTCCAGTAAAAACTACACAATCAGGATGTTCTGCATCCAACACTTCATTCATTCTATCCAATGCTATCTGAGAATTGGCTTGATCATCGTATTTATAATGAACATCGGTAAACTGAACGATTTTAAAATCTCCATTTTTACCAAATTTCAATGTCTTTGGCTGTGCCCAAACTGAACATACATTCAACACTGCCAACAAACAAAACAATATTTCATTCATCTTCATTTTTGCTATATATTAAACCCCAAGTTTTGGATTGTCCAAAACTTGATTAGTATGATTCATTAATCTTTTAGAAATCACGTAAGGCAAAACCTCATAAATTATACATAGGGTGAGAATGAGCCTCACCCTATGTCAATCTGCATTATCCGGCAGATTTTAGTTCTAAATACTCACGGTAACAGATTATTTTCCCTTTAAGTAAATTTTATATCCTTCATAGTTATTGGTTCCCTTCTTAAAGGTAACCCAACTGAAGTTGGTGATGTGTTCTGTAAAGAGACCTGCCACCAACAACTGTTCTTTCAATTCAGCCCAATCTTTCGCCCTTATAAGGAACATTCGGACAGTTACAGCTTTTGAAAGATTCGATATCCACACCAAATATAACCCCATTCCATCACAAGCTTTTTTAACTTCAGCATACCAGTTAGGCAAATCCACATCAAAGTCAACCAAACAACGGCCACCAATATCTTGTAAATAAAGATGGTCAATATTCGGAGTCTGTTTGAAAATACGTCCGAACCATTGTCCACAAAGATCAGCCGGCAAACCTCTCCATAAAGCAGGAGCAATAGATACTGGCTTATTGGATTTAGTCTTGATATAAGAAGCAACACCTTCCAAATACTTAGCCAGCATAGAAAGTGCCGGTTCTTGTTGCCATCCTACCGGATAAGAACCATCATGGAATTCTTCGGTGATGTACCAACCTACCAGACAAGGATTGTTTCCAAATTGTTCATAAACCTCATCAAACAACATCTTATTCCGTTCTGCATTGATGTTGTATTTAGTAGGATCAGTAGGGTCGGTCTTGCTATAATCACCCGGATACAATCCCAAAATGATTTTCATACCATTGCGTTCAGCAGCTTCAAACATTTTATCGATGATGTCACACTTCACTTGTACCCAGGGCAAATTAGTGTTCTTATAGAAAGATACATTGGTTTCATCATGATTACCGGTAAACTGCTGAGAATACTGAATAATCCACGTATCAATACCCACTTCTTTACTATCTCTAAATTGCTGATCCCAATCTTCATTCTCATACGCATCTTTATTCAACTGAATAAAAATACTTGAGAACTTAGGTGTACCTCCCTTTAATTCATAAGAGGTGAGCTGCTCCAAGTTATCAATTTGGCATTCTCCTTCCCAAGCCTTGCCGGAAGTATTTTCAATTTCAATACGGAAGCCCTCGTTGCGATTCATGAGCAGCGTATCAGATTGGGTACCTTCACCCTTCTTGTACAATTTAAATGCACTATAAGGCATAATCAAACGAGTCCAACCATCTTTCAACAAAATTTCAGTATCTTCATAAGCAAAATAAGACCAACGTCTGCGAGTGTAATCGTGAGGAGCTTCTGCGCTAAATTGCTTTTCGTCTTCCATAATGATAAAACGGAAAGTAGCATTCTGATTATGGCGGTTACCTTTTACCCAAATGGATAATCCTAGGGGATGGAAAGACAAGTCTACACGATAATCACCCCAACACTGCTGAAAGTAAACCTTTTCAGGTGTACCGTCTTCGGATTGTCCTGTAAAGTTATACATCAGCTTAAAGCTGCCTGCCCCTTCTTTGGGGTCATCTCCTAATTCATAATCCAAGTAAGCTTTGCCAGCTTCTTTATCTGGATTAGAAATATCATAAATCTCACAAGCTAATTCATCATAAGGGTTAATAGACTTCACAGCCTTAGTATGATTGATAATCTGTTGTTTCTCTAGAATCAAATCATAACCATCGATTCTATATCCTTTATGTATGTCATCACTGCAGGATACAAATGCCAAAAACAGTGCTGATATTGATAATAAAAATGATCTTTCCATAATTGAATTTTCAAACTGTTAATTACATGTTTCATTTATAAGAAATACTTCTCGCAGTATTCAACCATTCCTAAAGCATAACATTCGCTATGCTTTAGGAACTGGCACTAAATACTATTGCGGATAATAATTCATCTTATACATTCTGATTCTTGACTCGTTTGTATCATAGCCAACAATAGTAGATGCAATATAGATATCATATCCTGTAGAAGTGGCTTCCTTATAGACTGCAATATCTCCCCAACGATTATAGTTGGTAGGTGCAATCTCATCACCACTGAACAAACAGAATTTATCGTAACCATCATCTTCCGGAGAAAGTTCCATCATGCTACGCTTAGTAATTTCAAACACCTTAACTCTGGCATTTGCCCAAGCTGTATAACCTTGTTCTATGAATGCTACAAATACATCATTGTTTACAGTAAACACCTTAAAGTCCAAAATCTTATAGACATGACTTTGAGGATTCATCTCGGTAACTTCCATATACGGTGAGAAGATGTGAAAACGACTACCCTTCTTACCTTCTTGTGTTTCATCATCTTCATCTGCTGTAGAAGGGGGAATAGAATGACAAATAATGATCGGAATCATCATCCAATGAAGCACGTTGTACTTGAGCACGATCCCAGTTACCACCAGCAGGTCCGTAACGCAATGTGTTCGGTTGATTAGCAGGAGTTACCAATTCTCCATCCTGCAATTCCCAATAATAAATAGTCATCCATTCCTGGAGCCATACCATAAATAAATGCTTTACCTGAAGTTACATCTCCTATAACGCTGAATTCATAACCCAAATCATCCGGACAACCATCCCCTGCTGTATAATCCAGCAACAATATGTGTTCTTTCTTGGTTTCATCATAATAATATACCATAAATCCAGCACCATACGTATTATCACGAGCGGTCACCAAATGACCGGCATCGTCAGTATCAGCTTTCATCATAAATGAGCGAGCTGCCTCGATAGTAGTAACTGAAGAACCTGTCTTCATATCATAACGATAAATCTTTCCATCGTACTCTTGTACATTCAATCCCTGAGCATTGATAGCCAAACCAGTGATATTACGGCTAGCAATATTCAACTCAACGGCATTTTTATCCCACAACTTACTGAAGCGTGTTTTCGGAGGCGTGGGTAAAATTCGAATCGTATTGTGATGTTTATTACCATTTACATCAATAACAGTAACAAATACAGGATTGGTGAAATCTGTTTCGCCCTTAAATGGATTTTCCATATAACAGTTGTGTTCCAGACTCACTGTACACATCAAACGAGTCAAATCCAAAGGAGCGTCATCTGTAGTAGGCACCTTTACTGTGATTTCTTCATTTTCCTCATAAGGACCTTTCTTTGTAGCCGAATATTCTGCAGGATTACCCGGAATCTTAATAGTAACATTCAACAAACCATTGACTTGATCTGTTCGTCCTTCAGCCAAATCAGGAGACTCACAAGAAGCCAAGGCTCCTATAAACAGACATGCTAATATCGTAAGTTTATTCAATAATTTCATAACCTTAAATTTAATTATTTCCACTCATCAAATTGTTCACATGCAGTGTTCTGTTGCAATTCCGACAACGGAATAGGAAAACGATTGTATTTTTCCAAATATACACGCGTAGAACCGGCATCACAATCCACTACTTTATATTCATAAGTACCTTCACTAGTCTTGGTGGGTTTGATTCCCTTCATATGAACATCATTCAGCAATGTTGTACCCAATCCCCAACGGCGGATATCCCAAAAGCGATGTCCTTCAAAAGCCAACTCAATCATTCTTTCATGACGAAGCAATTTCATAAACTCAGTCTTGTTCTTAGCAGATTTTGCAGGCAAATCAACTCTGGCACGCACTTCATTCAAGGCCTCCAATGCTGCAGGAATATCCCCTTGTTCTGCCATAGCTTCTGCATAAATCAACAAGACTTCAGCATAACGCATATAGTAATACGTCAAGTCCGTTGCTCTTATGCCATTCTTAGGTAAATTCTCATCAAACAACTTGCGCATATAATAACCAGTACAGGTAGTACCACCTCCTAATGCATAACCATCGTTACATCCCTCATAGGTATAAAGCGTTTGCCCCTTCCAAGGTGCACCGTTATAAAGAATCGATGCATAGAAACGCGGTTCACGACCTACATACGGATTCGCTTTCATTGTAGGATCAGACCAACTGAACTCACGTCCATCTGCCATTTCGTAAGCAGATACCAAATCCTCAGTAGGACTGGCTTCTGCATAACCTCCATCGCTGGGTGGACAATAAAAATAATCAAACGAATAGTCCATCTCATCATCATAAGAATAACCACATTCTATAATACTTTCATTATTATCTACACGCGCACTTCTTCTGTTCATGAACAATTCACCGTAACCTTTATCTGGACGGCTAGGATTCTTATACAAAGCATAACCTAACTTCTTCACTTCCAAAGCAGCATCGGATGCATCTTTCCAACGTTGCGCATAAAGCATGGCACGAGCCAACATTCCCCAAGCTGCACCTTGAGTGACACGTCCAGTATGAGTAGCTTCTCCCCAAGGATCTTTGGTAGCATCATCCCAACGCTTGGGCAGATATTTCGCAGCAAACGTCAAGTCTTCATAAATGAAATCCCAACATTCTTCAGGAGTACAACGAGCATGGTTCTTTTCTCCCATTACCGGAAGTTCCTTATGCAAGATAAAGCTGGCACCAAATCTTTTAGCCAAATCAAAATTCACTAATGCACGGAAAAAACGGGCCTCAGCCTCAGCTTCATTAGCTATGCTCTCTGGAAAATTACCTCTATGTTCTGCCAAGTTATGCAAGAATCTACAGCAAGATAGTTGCCATGTATGACGGTTATCCCAATTATTGAAAGGATTAGCGGCAGGAGTAATCGGAGCAGATCCAAAAACAAACAGGTTTTCTGAATCACGTGGCCCATTCATCTTTAGAATATCCGTACATGCATCATTCTCTACCTCACTTCCGTAATAACCTCCAATCAACGAATAAAAGCCATTTAAATTTAAACGTAAATTGTCAACATTTGACCAGGCTACATCCTCTGAATAACTATCCGTCAAAATTGGGTCGATATTACACCCCATCAATGACAGCATTGCGAATGCAGTAACAGCAAGAATTTTATTTTTGATTTCATTTTCTTCATTTTTAGAATGTAACATTTAATCCCAATTCATACGTACGTTGTTGTGGATAGTATCCTTGATTAACACTCGGCATTTCAGGATCCAAATGCTTCAAATGGGAAAATGTTAACAAGTTACCACCAGAAACATAAAAACGTACTTTTTTAATGCCTGCCGGTGTAACCCATTGAGATGGCAATGTGTAACCAATCTGCATACTTTTCAAACGTATGTAGGTACCATTTTCCACCCACCAAGAAGACATTTTACCACCATTATCCCGTGAAACAATACCCAAACGAGGATATTCTGCATCCGGATTATCAGGACGCCAAGAGTTTTCCACCAAATAGTAAGGAGTATTACCATCACAATAAAAAGGTTTTGTATAGAAAGTATTATCGTAACCTACATTCGCATACATTCCACAGAGATTCACATCAAACAAAGCCGCACCTTGCCACAACATAGAGAAATCTATACCTTTCCACTCAGCTCCGATATTTAAACCAAACATCATTTCCGGTGTACTACTACGACCGATGGGTACTCTATCCTGATCATAGGTAATCTTACCATCACCGTTGATATCTTTCAGTTTAATATCACCAGGAAGTGTAGGACCATAAACTGCGCTGTGTGCAATTTCTTCTTCCGTCTGGAACAAGCCTTCTGCTACAAATCCCCAATACTCACCCATCGGACGTCCAGTACTACGCATATAATTAGGTACATTAGGATCTTCTGTCATTTTTAAAATCTTATTACGTGCCCATGAAATGTTACCACGAACATTGTAGCTAAAATTTTTAATACAATTATGGTGTGTCAACACCAATTCAAAACCACGATTATCATGAGAGCCATAATTCGTATAAGCAGGATAATAATCTCCCAAAGAAGGTGGGAAGCTGGCAGACTGCGATTCCAATGAACGGGTTGTCTTCATGTAGAACACATCTAATTCTACCCCCAACAGGCCATTCCACATACTTGACTCAATACCCACATTATACGTATCTGTCAACTCCCATTTCAATAAGGGGTTAACTGGACGACTGATACCCAAATACTTTTGAGGTGTATTACCGAACAAAACAATAGGGTCTGTAGACAAACTAGCGGTTGAAAAATAAGTCATTGTATTACTAATAGCTCTATCACTACCCAAACGTCCTGCCGATGCGCGAATCTTCAAATTTTCCATAAAAGGAACGGCTTCCTTAAAAAAGTCTTCTTGAGAAACACGCCATCCTACAGAGACACCGGGAAATACACCCCATCTGTACTTCTTAGGCAAGGCCGTCGAAGCATCGATTCTACTTGTTATTTCCAATAAGTACTTATCATCATAAGAATAATTCAAACGCAAAACATAACCGGCACGTTTATCTATGCCATGACCACCCTTCACCAAATTATCGTTAACTTTTTGTCCCCATGACATATCCATGATATCGGTAATAGGAAAATCTTCTCTACCCGCTGATAAACTTGAAAATTTAGAATTTGTAAATTCATACAAAAACAAACCAGATACAGCATGTTTCCCGAAGTTATTAGCGTATTCAATCGCTGGCTGAATGGTATATTCCTCTGTTTCAGTAAACCACTGGTTCAAGGACGCTGTACTAGCAATTCTGCCTTTTTCAACCCCCCAACTACGAGTACTTTGATTCCAACAATTCAAATCATAAGGCAAAAAAATATTTCTTACGCATAGCATAATGCTTCACATATGAACCATTCAACTTCACACTTAATCCTTTAACTGGCAAATTGCCACTCCATAGAGACATTTCCTTGGAAATAAGTTTTCTTATTAGTATTCTTACCAGAAAGGTCACGAAGCGGCAAATAGGGTTGTTATTACCGTTACCATCCAAAGTTCAAGCTACCGACAGGAAGACCGTTGTATTCAGAGCGCAAGTAAGGGTAAGACAGCATAGCCTGCTGGAAAATAGAAGCATAAGTACCCGGACGCACCAGCCCCCGGCTCGCTATTGTAAGAAACATAAACCAGACAAGCCTAAAGACAAATCAAAATTATCGGTAATCTTTGCATCCATATTGGAACGGAAGTTATACTTATCATAAGAAAGTTTTATCAATGATACCCTTTTGATTATAAGCTCCAACAGAAGCAAAGAACTTTAATTTATCTGTACCACCTGATACAGATACATTATTAGTATAAGTAGGAGCAACATCTTTGAAAAGCAAATCAAACCAATCGGTATTACCATATACCTGTTCGTCAGAGCCAGGATTTTCAATACGAGCTATTTCATCAGCGGAAAAGCGCAAACTTTCTTCTGCTACTCCATCCATACGCTGTGCTGTATTGTACCAATACGCAAAATCGGGACCATTTAGGAATTCCGGAAAATTTGTATTCTGACTTAAAGTAACCGAAGAATTCACGGTAACCGTAGGCTTCTGTACTGTACCACGTTTCGTAGTCACCAAAATAACACCGGCAGCAGCGCGCACACCATATACAGCAGCTGCAGTAGCATCCTTCAAGATAGTAATTGATTCTACTTCATCTTGTGAGAATGAGGGAAAATAGTCCGTTACAACACCATCGACAACAATCAAAGGGTCACCGTCACCAGCACCATTACCACGGATATACAAACTAGATCCATCTTGACCCGGTTGACCACTGCTCTGCTTTGTAATCAAACCCGGCAAACGACCGGCCAACATATTAGAAAGAGAACCACTAGGAGCCATCTTCAATTCTTTGTTACCTACTTGAGAGATAGCACCGGTAACACTACCTTTCTTCTGTGTACCGTAACCTACCACTACTACCTCGTCCAGCAGTTCTGAGTCTTCTTTCAAAACCACCTTCAAAAGTTTTCGACCTTTCAAAGTCACTTTTTGGGTAGTATAACCCACATAAGAAAAGGTTAAGATTTCCCTTGTGTTCGGCACGGTAATAGAGAAATGACCATCCACATCGGTCACCGTACCTGCCTTACGATTCTCTGTAAACACAGACACACCAATCAACGGATTATCCATCTCGTCGAATACACTACCCTCTACCTTCACCTGAGCATTAGCGCCAGCACTAATCAAAGCAAATAACAAGAATAGCCAACAAAAATACTTGTTTTTCATTTTATATTAGAATTTTATTAATTAGTATCATTTCTTATCCAAATAAATGTATTCCAATGTCTTCCAACATTGATAGAGTCCTCTTGGCACATGGAAACAGCCTTTCCACTTTCCACCCTTCAACGGTAAGAGCACTTCCCCACGACGGTTCAGATAACCATACCATTCAGGATGTTCGGCATCCTTAAAATGCGTCCATGTGTAATCGTGTACTTTTTCAAACCATTCCAGGCATCTTTCATCGCCTGTAAACTGATAACCTTTCAACATGGAAATCAAGGTTTCAATGTGTACCCACCATAATTTCTGATCCCATTCCAACTGCTGGGGAGGACAACCTTTGCGGTCCATGAAGTAATAAATACCACCGAATTCCTTGTCCCAACCATACTCCAACATTTTCAAAGCTGTGTCCTTAGCCTTTGCTATCAATTCCGGACGGTTCAAACGCTTGCCTAAATCCATGATAAACCACATGGCTTCAATGGCATGACCGGGAGTTACCTGACGACCTTCAAAACAATCAACCAACGAATTGTCACCATTCAGATTTTCTACAATAATACCGCCTAATTCCGGACGCAAGAAAGCTTCCATCACCTCATGTATACATACATCCATGGTTTTCACCAAGAAATCTTCATCGAGCAAATGTTCTATTTCCAATGCCAAATTACAAAGAATCATGGGCAAGGCAAAGCCCTTCAGATTACGAGTTCCGGGATGCAGCTTGTTCCACTTGCCTTTCGGATTATCTACCTTTGACAAAACAATATCAAAAGTCTTTTTGGCTATATCAGCATATTCTTGATTACCAGTGGCCAAGCTTAACTGACCAAAAGCCATGGTGGCAAAGGTGTAAGAGAATATGTTATAAGGCTCAACCAACGGGTTGCCTTGGCGATCTAGAGAAAAATACCAATTATAATTACCATCGTGACCGTACTTTTTCAGGAATTCTCCTCCATGAATAGCACAATCGAGCCACTCCTGACGCTTCTCTACTTTATTATAAAGCATGGAGAAAAGCCATACTTCACGACCTTGCAACCAAATGAACTTATCTGTATCGAACACAGATCCATCGCGGTTCAAGCAAGTGAAGTATCCGCCGAACTCGGCATCTTGTGAATGTTCCAACCAAAAAGGAAGTACCCGATCCAGCAGTTCTTCCTTATACTGTTCTGCTAACTGTTTAAAATCTACCATAATATTGACTTATTTAATGGTTAATATAATATGTTCTTACTTCGTATAAGTCACCACTTCTCTCACCCAAATATCAGCACTTTTCACTGGATTTAACCATTTACAAGTCAGCGTGTAATCTCCTTCAGGCTGTTCATAGTTGAAGAACAATTCATGTTTACGGTGATTGTACTTCAAAGGCAACTCGCAAGTTTCTACCAGTTTATCGTTAAAGTAAACTTCTAACTGAGCGACATAATCTTCAGGAACATTTTCACCTTGCACGGCTCCCTTGATAACAGCACCTATACCATGGAATTTAATTTCCGGGAACTTAGCTACCCAATTCTCTATAGATATGCGCTTATCAAGCTTCAATCCTTCAAAGCTGATTTCAAGCGGTGCGGCTTTCGGTTCCTGATAGTTGATTTCTATCACATCCTGATTCACCTTCCCCCCCTCGCGTTCAATAAAACGTAATGCCTGTCCGTAACTCAACTCGCAACCTTTATTAAAACTTACAGTATTATTGAAAGGACGATCGGCTACTTCCATCAAAACGGTTCTATATTTTTCAGGCAATTGGTTATAACCCAACATGGTAGCAATGATACCACCTGAAGAAGCTGGATTACAATCTGAATCCTGACCGGCACGTGTAGAAATATCAATGGTACGTTCAAAATCGCCTTCACCATACAGCAGGCCCAAGACAATGTAGGCACCATTCACGTAGGCTTCAATATTAAAAGGTACTTCTACACCATCGGGACAAGCGATATCGGCGGTTCCCCATTTGTTTTCAATCTCTTGCCAACATTTTTTCCAGTCTGTAGGATATTGCTGATGCCAACAGATAACGTCGCTCATGCATTCATGGAACTTACTTTCAGCCGGTACCGACTTCAATGCTTCCGTAACAATGAAATTCACGTCATTGCTCACATAAGCCAAGGAATACATGGCCGCTACATATACACCACCATACCAACCGTCGCCACAAGCCATGATGTGCCCAGCACGGTCGCAGATATCGACTGCACTATTCACCATACCCGGTGTTACAATACCGGCAAAATCGGCTTCAATCTGGAAATCCAAGCAATTGGCATGCGGATTGTTTTTCCAATAACCACTTTCGCGAGCGGATAAACCATGCAAGAGGTTGTATCTGGCCTGCTGATTGGCATGACACAAAGGATATTCTTTGGCTAAGAAATCTACGGCAAAAGAATCAGCAGGGGTATCCAAGCCACAACGCTCCATGGTTTCGATGAAGGTTAAATCCACATACACATCATCGTACAAACCGCCACCACCATCAAACCATTTTTTTATTTCACCCGGTCCCCAAGGCATCACTATCGAATCCGGAATCATAGTAGACAGATAGCGGAACTCTGTAGGACCTCCATACGTACAGCCGATAACCTGACCGGCCCAAGCACCTTTTACCTTATCAAACAGAGCATCTTTTGATAGAGTAAGATTCAAATTCTCGTTTTGAGAACCACCACATGAGCATAAAGTTACCACCAAACAACCACTCAATAAAATTTTTCTAATTTTCATCATATCTATTATTAAGGTCAATTTTTTGTTTTCATCCAATAACGTTCAATCTCTTCCAATGATTTTCCGGTGGTCTCCGGCACCAGTTTCCAAACTATCAGCATGTAGGGAATACACATGGCAGCAAACAGGAAGAATGTTCCGGCGGGGGTAAGATTTTGGAGCATCCAGGGGGTAAGCTGCCCAATCAGGTATGTACCTATCCACAATGCAAAACCGGCAATGGACATGGCCAGTCCACGCACCCGGATTGGATACATTTCGGAAAGCAATACAAACACGACTGCGCAAATGGAAACCGCACAGCAAAACACATAGAACAAAAAGAAAACTAGCAGGAATAGGCTTGAAATACCCCATGATTCTCCGGCAATAAAATAAAAGCCTATCAATACCAATGAAAGAATCATGCCTGAAACACCGTAATACACCAATTTCTTACGACCCACTTTATCAATAATGGCAAGAGCCAGTACAGTAGTCAGGGTATTGACCAGCCCCACCAACACCTGATAGAACAAGGAATCGCCACCGGAAAGGCCAGCCCCTTCAAAGATGGAAGGACCATAATACAAGACTGCATTCACTCCCATAAACTGTCCGAGGATGGCTATACATACACCAATAATAACGGCTTTCATAATACCCGGCGACAAAAGCAAGGACCACTCTGATTGGATTTCGGAAGTAAGAACAGACTTCGTTTCGTTCAATTGCACCAACGCTTCTTTGGAAGAGCTGTAAATGTGCTCCAAAATATTGACCGCACGCTCTTCACGATTGCGGACAATCAGCCAACGCGGACTTTCCGGAATAAAGAAGACAATGACAAAGAACAGCAAAGCAGGCAAAGTCTCCATTCCCAACATTCCTCTCCATACTTCATTCACAAAAATCCAGTTAAACCAGTTATCGGCAGTTCCTGCATGGGTCTCAGCATACATAAGCAACTGATAATTCATTAGATAAGCTCCTAAAAAGCCAATGGTAACCGCTAATTGATAAAGTGATACCAAGCGTCCACGGTACTGAGCTACCGACACCTCGGATATATAAAGAGGGGACACAATGGAAACCACACCGATACCTACACCTCCGACAATACGGTAAACCACCAACTGATTGAAATCTGCACATACCGCACAACCGATAGCAGACATAGAAAAGAGTATGGCCGACAGAATCATGGTACGTTTACGACCAAGCTTGTCACTTAAAATACCAGCAAAGAGCACCCCTACAATGGAACCTATCAACGCACAGCCCACATACCACCCTGACGACATGGTATCTAAATTAAACTGAGCGGTTACCTTGGCAATGGTACCGGAAATGACTGCTGTATCATATCCGAAAAGAAATCCTCCCAAAGCTGCCACAACAGACAAGAAAACTACATAACCAATATTGACTGAAGATTTCATAGTATAAAATTTATCGATTAAATTCAAATTATTCTTTTACAAGTTGCTTATAAACAGAACCGAAGCGATCGGTCACCAGTACTTCTATGCGAGCCTTTTTATCTTTAGGAACAGCCTTAAACAAATGATTGGTAGGGAAAGCATTCACCCAAGGTGCTCCCATCTTTTCACGATCGGAAAAAGCTTCTACAGCAGCCGGATCCAAACCTTCACAACGGGTCATCTCACCCATACAAGTACCATTCTCGATCCACTCTACCTTCCACTGCTCATCCCAATTCCAAACATTGGCCAGCACTTCTTCGGGAAACTCTTTCGAACTACCCGGAGCATAAGCCTGAAACTGGTATTCCAGCGGATAATCTACCGCTTTGTAGTACCACTTCACCTGATTACCATCTACCTCATAAAGTCCAAAGCCTTGGGGGGTACCGTCAGAACAAAGCATGGATTTCCAAAAACCTGCACATACAGCAGCTGTATTGTGTTCCATTAACCGGTCGTTGAACACCACGTTACCGTTCACATGTGTATGTCCGGTAATGAGGTGTGCCTCATGGTCTTTCAGCAAAGCATACAGACTATTGGCATTGCTTGTCTCGTCAGGCAGCAAGGCATTGAACTTGATGTCCTTGGTAGTACTGGAAGGAATATGCATCATTACAAATACCAGATGATCTTTCGGCACCAAAGCCAAATCTTTCTCCATCCATTGCAGGGTACGTTCATCAATGTAACCTATATAACGATAATCCCTATTGATATAAAAACAATTGTCTAGTATAATATAATGTGCCATTCCACGATTGAAAGAATAATAAATGGGACCAAAATAGTCCTCATAAGTCTTGTATGAATGTTCAAAAGAACGTACACCTATTTCCATATCATGATTTCCTATGATACGGTAAACAGGCAATCCCAGACCGCCAGACACTTGAATGTAATCTAGGTATAAATTAGGAGTATTACCCACAATGTCACCACAATCCAACACGAAGGCATCACGCTCCTTGGCATACTTTTCCATAAAGGCTCGTGCCTTACCTACATAAGAACGATAACTGTCTAAATGCTCCTGACAGCTGACTTGCACATCAGTCTGTACCATAAACACATGCTTCATATCATCTTTCAGATTCCTCTTCAATTCAAAATCATACTTTAAACGGCCTTTCTTAAGCGGGAAAAAGAAAGCGATATGCCCACCACCCTCTTGCGGCAGATAACCTGCAGGCGTGGAAAGATATACAAACCGAGCATCCCGGTTGCGCGGCAACTCATAACGCCCCTGAGCATCAGTCAGCACCACGTCAAAACCATCTGTCACCACAACACCAGCAAGCCCTTTGCCTTTACAGGTCACCACGCCTTCAACGGGATCTGGATAAATTGCAGCCTGCATGATTGAGACAACCAAGAACAGACAACAACTGCAAAACAATCTGAGCATAAAATTCATAATCACTTAATATTGAAATATTCCTTATACCTATTATACAAGTGTCCTGCCTGCAAATATGCTGATTGAGGACTCATAAAATGAGAAAACTCAAAAGTGATGGCCTTGTCATAACCGGCTCGCTTGGCAGCCTCCAGCTTCATCCGTAACTTGTCAAACTTAATAGGCAAAAAGTCGATGGGCATGTCACGATCAAAGGTTTCAGCGTTTGTCCAACATTTCATGCCATACTTATCAGCCAGCTTTTTGTTCACCGTAAAGAAAGCATCCAGTTCATCGTAATCGATATGTCCGTCTTGAAAAGCACAGGCGTCAACCACATCATGAATGCCATCGAAAATTTCATTCCACTCCCTTTCATGCTCCTGAACAGAAACCGCATCCTCCTTTGTCAACTTATCTGTACCCATCACAGCCTTTTTCCCGTCAATCCACGGCGAGATGAAAGTGGGCAGACCTCCGGAAACGTCCTTGCACTGCTTGCCCATAGCATGGAAAGCATCGATAGCTCCCTTAGTGGCACGGCTTATCTCACCGCTAATATACCAACCTCCAAAACTCTTGTATTTGCTGCCATAGTTCCGCCAGACCTCGTCTATCACGTATTTGTTATCCTCTATCTCCCAAGAAAGGTCACCCGTATCCCAGTAACGTCCTGAATCATAGAGACCAAAGTAAAACTTCATGCTGTACTTATCCGCTAGGCGAAGGAACATATCCAGCAAATCGACAGAAGGCATATAACACCCTTTGCTCAATAAATGCGCTGAAGGATAAGTGATGAATTTGC
>ENA-OQDT01000449-OQDT01000449.1-human-gut-metagenome-genome-assembly--contig:-NODE-449-length-26716-cov-4.465343_pt1 | contig 26716 bp, 28 predicted proteins | sample MGYA00242786_ERZ504617 | MGnify/ENA primary metagenome ERZ504617 (study PRJEB26092, sample SAMD00036337) | human gut metagenome | host: Homo sapiens | study: EMG produced TPA metagenomics assembly of...
CCTGCAATGGGTACTGATCCTGCTGCTAGTTTACCCTGCATAAAAAGCCGATGGAGTCAAAAGGGGAGAAAGTTTGATGAAAAACTTTATAAACGCTCTTTTGTGTTTTCAGGAATCAATTTTATTTCAGATTTTAGCAGCTTCACATCCGTGAAAATCTTTGGCGTAGCGCAAGAAAGGACTGGCGATCCGCATGATCTTTTCCCCTGTTCAAATACTGCTTACGATCCTCGCGGTTACGCTGGGCACCATGCTTACGCGCTTTCTCCCGTTCCTGCTGTTCCCCAACAGCAGCAAAACGCCAAAGTTTATTCGTTATCTCGGAAAAGTGCTGCCCTATGCGGTGATGGGCATGCTGGTTGTTTACTGCCTGCGCAACGTATCCTTTACCACAGCGCCTTTCGGCGCGCCGGAAGCGCTTGCGTTGGCCTGCGTGGCGGGCCTGCACCTCTGGAAGAAGAATACGCTTTTAAGCATTGGAGCCGGTACGACCCTTTATATGGTGCTCATCCAGTTCGTCTTTATATGAATCGAGCGGCAAGTGATGCAGTGAAAACCGCTCCCCCCGTGTTGTGCGAAAGCACACCCGCGCAGTGCAAATCCGCCGCTCTGCCTGCCCGGGCGATTGCCGTATCAGCACACCTCGCAGAGCGCCCGGCAAAAAGAAAATCGACCACTCGGAAAAGCCTTTGACCGTGCGGACGGCCTGAAGACCGGAGGAAATACCTTCCCGCATTTCTCTGCGCCGCGCAGGAAAGTAAAATAAAATCAGGATGGGCAAAAGAACGGCGCACACCCAGAAAACCGTGCGCAGAGGTGCGCTGGTGAAAAAGATCATGAAAACGCCTACACCCGCCAGCACACACACTTGGGCGAACGCCGGCAGGTATGCGCGCCACCCCTCTTTAGGCGGGATATGCACCGTGATCTCCGGGCAGAAGCCCTGCAACGAAGAGATCAAATTTTTTGCTCCACAGGCGGGATAGACGGGCATCAAAAGAGTTTCCTCCCCACGCCCGCCGGTACGGCCCGCATACAGCACGCCTACTTGAACCCGGCGGATGAACAAAAGCGGCGGCGTTTGCAGCATGGTAAAAGCGCTGAGCCCGGCATGGCGCACCACAAGCCGCCTTTTCACAATCAGGCCGCTTTGCGTGGCCAAGGCTGTGCCGTTTTGAAGCAGCGCAAAGCGGTGATATTGCTCCAGAAGTTTACACACATGCAGTGCCCAACCCAATAGCGCAAGGAGAGCGATGGCGGTTAGCAACGGTGGCACATAGGCGGCGGCCAGTCGCTGCGCGGATGTCAGCACGCCCCAAAGCCGCTCTTGCACAAGTTTGCCGAACAGGTTCCCGCCCCGCGCAGAACGGGTGCGGCAGCAAAGAGGCCGAGCGCAAAATTAGAGGTGCTCAAAGCCGCCAGCAGGGTATCCCGCATGCGCATGTGGGATACTGGCTGGAAGGAATTTTTCCCTGCATAGGCTGTTAAAAGCGCTTTCGTATCTTGTTTGCCGAGATAAAGAGTCATGCCTTGCGCCGCTTTTCGCGCCGCTGCCGTTTCAATTTGAATCCGCTGTGCGCCGAAAAGGCGCAGCATTGGGCCGCGGCTTTCTCGCACTGCCGCAATGAGGGTTAATGGAATACGAAATTGCCTGCGGAAAAGCAACCCGTTTGAAAGCAGCAGCGTCTTTCCCTGAATGGCCCATCGCTGCGTTTTCCAGCGGAGAAAGGCCGCTGCAAAAATCAAAACAACAGCAATCAAAAGCGGTAATTTTTTAATAAACCCTGTCTCCTGCCATTCTATCATTCTGCGCACCAGCGGAAGGATTAGCAGCCAAAAAAAGCGTGGCAGCTGCGTCAGCACATAGGCAGGGTGCATCCGTTTCATTACAGGTTGCCCTCCTTTCCCACCCTGGTTAAGAGAGATAAAACTGCCTGCGCCTGCGCCTGCGTCATCCCGGGCAGTAGCATATGCATCCCTGCGCCCCAAAGTGCAACTCCGTATAGCCCTGCCATCCGGTAAAACGGCGTCCGATAAACACACGTATAAAGAGATTCCGGCCTGGGAAGGCGAATCATCCTTGCAAAAAATAAACCGCGGGTGATGGTGATCCCCTCTTCCTCCAACCGATAATGTAGCTTTCTGCAATAGCGGGGAATTAGAACCCAGATCATCAAGCAGATGCCCGTCAACATCGTAATAGAAAGCGCTCCTGTGGCTGGATACCGTTTTGCCAGCAGCCATAAAGGAAAAATGAGCAGGAGAAATAGGAGCCCCAATCGAGCCCGCCAAACGGCGGCCAGCTTTCGAGATGGCTGCAAATTGTTTCTCTCCCTTCCCCACAGGGCTTTTCTTAGAAAATAGGATTCCGCAGTCGGCTGTAAATTATCCTTTTTCAATTGAATCGAACGTCGAAATCCGTTATAGTAAAGGCAGCTTTTATTTTCCCCATCAACAGTATTTTGATTTTATACTAGAATAGAGAGGCGGATTTTTTCTTGCGTGTTTTGATTGATGCCGACGGCTGCCCTGTTCTGGGCTGCGCCATCCGGGTTGCCAAGCGGTTTGGCGTCCCAGTGCTGTTATTATGCGATACTGCGCATGAATTTACTCGGGAGGGGGCGCAAACCATAACCGTATCTAAGGGGGCGGACAGCGCTGATTTCGCATTGGTAAACCTCTTGCACCCGGGGGATGCAGTGATCACCCAGGATTACGGGCTGGCAGCCATGTGCCTTGCGCGTGGCGCGCTCCCCATCCATCAGGATGGCAAACGCTACACGGCGGAGAATATTGACGCGCTTTTACTCGCACGTCACACCGCCAAGAGGATCCGGCGCGCGGGAGGCCGGCTGAAAGGGCCAGCCAAGCGCACGCCGGAGCAGGATTCCGCCTTTGAAAAGGCATTTATACAGCTTTTGGAAGAACAGCAGAAAAAGGAGGACGGCACAGATGAGAACCCTGCTTGACTTTCTTGCGGATACGGGGAGACCGGGGTGCCCCGCCGCCATTCAGGGCGAGGCGGAGGGTTTTCTGCTTTATGCAGAGCTCTATGCATGGGGTAAGGTAACGATCCGGCTCATCGGGTGCGGTTTCCGTGAAGGGGAGGTCTTGCCGCGGGGTGCGTTTATGCTGCACCGCTTTAGCTACAGATCGACGGGGGAGGTTTATGAGACGAGCCTCACTTACTCGCTCTTTGGTGAGGAAGCTGAGAACGTGCAAACACTTGATTTCACCTGCTCGCATATCAGGGCAACGGAGCAGCTTTTGCGCTACACGGAGCATGTGGGGCTTCCGGCCGCCGCTCTTCTACGCGAACAGACCGCGATGTTCTCCCTACAGCTGCTAACAAAGGCCTACGCGCTGGATGACAGCGGCCTTACGCCACAGGAGCGGGAGCTGCTGGATGGCGCGTGGTTCGCCGTGATGAATGCGCCGCCTGAATATGCGGATACGCTCGCAGCCTTGTATGGGGAGAATGGATTGGAGGAAGAAAGCCGCATTCGCGAAGTCCGCGCCTGCGCACAGATTGAAAGCAGCAGCTTTTTAAAGGAGACGATTGAAGCGTTCCATGAGGCTGATGAAATAGGGGACATCGGCCGCCTGCGTAAGGCACAGTCGGATTTATTCCGTATCCTGGAGGACCCGGCCAACCAGGAGCTGCACCGTTTCTACCATAGCCTGTTTGACGCTTTTTTGCGGGCAAACGAGGCCTTTCCGCCACGCCGGGAGACCGAGGAGACACAGGCTTGCCTGCAAAACATGGACGCATCACTTCGAGAGTCTGGCTTTACGGGCAAATTCCCGCACTACCGCCGCCGCAGAGGCCAGAGGGGGGAATATCTCTCCTTTGCCTGGTCGCTCGATTTGGAGCAGGAAGAGCCTGCTGTAAGGCTGCATCTGGTTAGCGGCACAGCCTTTTTGAAAGAGGAGGCAGCGGGGCCGATCCCGTTTAAGCAATCCAATGCCTTTGATTGCGAATGGGCAACCTCCAAGGGGCATTGTGCGATCCTTGGTGCATTTTCCACGCTGGCGCAAGGGCAACAGCTTCTACAGGAGGCTGAACTGGCCTTTGCTGGAAAGGCGCTTCCGGTGGGGAGAAAGGTGCTGCCTACGAAAGCGGCGCTCTCCGCCGCGGGGCTGGGGGCTTTGGCAGGCGGCGGGGTCACGCTGCTGCTCTATGCGCTGGTGGCTTGCGCTCTGTTTGTGGGGAAACTGATGGGCCGCGCGCCCCGTTGGCTGCTGCTGACACAGCTACGCTTTTGGGGCTGTTTTGCGCTGGCGGCCGTTTTGGCCGGCGCACTGACGGCGGTGATTATTGTATTCCATCTTAGCAGGTATCCGCTTGGCAAGCAGCGTCGTTCCAAAACGGCCCGATGATAGGGATAGGAGATGCATTTAGAATGATATCGTCCGAACAAGGCTTTCTGTTTGAAATGCACCTGCATACAGCAGGTGTGAGCACCTGCGCGCATGTGCCTGCGGAGAAGTCGATGCGATTATATAAACAGGCGGGGTATGCGGGCGTGGTGGTGACTGACCATATCAACAGCAGCACCTTTGCACTCATGAAGCACGCCTCGTGGAAGCGGAAAATGGACCACTTCCTCAAAGGCTACCGCCGCTGCAAGGAATTTGAGGAGGAGCATTTCACTGTGCTGTTGGGCGCGGAGCTGCGTTTCCACGGCAGCGACAATGACTACCTGCTCTTTGGCCTGACAGAGGATTTTCTCTACCGCCACCGCAAAATAATGGAGATGGACCCAGCTTCCTTCCACGAGCTCGCACAAAAGGAGGGGATTCTTTTTGTGCAGGCACACCCGTTTCGCAACGGGTTAAAGATTGTTGACCCCAAGCATCTCGATGGAATTGAAACCTATAACGGCAATCCACGCCACGATTCGCGCAATGAGATTGCCAAGGCCTGGGCGCAAAAGTTTGGTATGCTGGAAACCTCCGGCTCGGATTTTCACGAGCGGGAAGATTTCGCCCGCGGCGGCGTCATTTTTTCACAGCCAGTCCACACAGGGCGGGAGCTTGTTTCGGCTCTGCGGGGGCCGCATCGCATGAAAGAAATGGGGAAGGGATAATGGAGGCATTTTCCATGTTCGGAATCGCGGCGTTTTGTATCGCTGCCTGTATGCTGGGGTTACCCGGCCGAGTAAAAAAACTGGAAAGAAAAATTAGGCAAAGAGAACGTGAAGAGAAAGGGGGCTTCATCATGTCTGAGCTTTTAAAACAGCTGGAGGGCACCAAGTGCACGATTCGGCTCACAAGCGGGGTTGCGTTGCCGGGGGAATGCCTGGTGCTCGCAGTGGATACGGATTGGCTGAAGGTGCGTATCACTAGCAAAAAGGGAGTTGACACGACCAAGCTGATCCGCACAGAGGATCTTGCGGAGGTGACCTGCCTGTGACGGTGCGGCATGCACAAACCGGGGATATGCCAACAATTATTGAGCTTTTGGAACAGGAGCTCGGCTATCCGCAGGAGCGTTTGGTGCAAACGAATGCGCGGCTTCAGCGCATCCTCAGCCATCCGGATTACAGCACATTTGTCGCACTAAATGAAAGCACAGTAGTCGGCTTCATTGGGCTGATGCGCTGTATCGCCTATGAATTCGAGGGAGATTATCTGCGAATTGCCGCAGTCGCCGTCCGGCAAGAGGAGCAAGGCTGCGGCGTGGGCGGCCTATTGCTAGAGCATGCGGAACGCTTCGCCAGAGCGGCTGGTTTTTCCTGCCTTGCGGTCAACAGTGGGCTTTCCAGGCTGCCTGCCCACGCTTTTTATGAAAAGCAGGGCTTTGTAAAAAAAGGCTATGGCTATGCAAAATGGCTCCGGCCTTAATGGAATATTCACTTCTGCGTGATAACAGCAAAAGGCTGCACATGCCGTGCAGCCTTTTGCTAATGTGTTTGTATCGTAGCGCCCTCTTGTTACTTCCGCTTTTTCACTGAGCGGATGAGGAATATAAATGGAATCAATGCAAAAATCGCCACCAATGCGCTGGCTAAAAAAATCTCCGGCGTGGGGACAGGTTTCACCTGGCCAAGCTCTTCATAGGTCATGCCCGTATTCTGGATTACGCCTGAGCCTATATATGGACCGGTTACCATCGGGAGCAGCACCATGAAGAACATCCGCACACCTTGGAATTGCCCGGCCTTATCCTCCGGCGTGAAGTCGCGGATCAGGCCGCTGACTGCGGAGGTAAGCAAAAGCGCCGCGCCGAGCATGATCCCGCCGACAATGCCGAACACCACCTGGCCGCCCTTATTACCGATCAGGTAAACAGCGATAAAACCTGCCAACAGCAAAATACCAGTGGGGATCAGGAAGGGTATTTTTCCTACCCGATCCATCAGCCTGCCCAAGCTCAGGCTGGAGACCATTGCAATTACGCCTGCAATGGCAATGACCGGAATATAGTTGGAAAATCCTAGATATTTCTCGATATAAATCAGTAGATACGGCATAAACACCTGCTGCGCCATGCTGATTATGCCGAGCGCGCAGAAGGTGATATATAGATTTTTATTCGCCCTCACAGTAGAGGGGCGGAACCCATAGATGATGTTGGAAAGATAGTTGCCGGATGCGGCTTTCAGCCCTGGTTTATCCTTGATAATAAAGAGGCCGGCTATGCCGCCAAGCGACGTGAGCCCGCCGACAATAGCAAAAAAGAGTGTCCATTTTCCCTGCATGGTCAGCGGAGCAAGCGCGCCAAAAACGACCACCATAGCGAGCAAGGGCATAATGGCCAGCACGGTTTCGGTCTTGCCGCGGTTTTGCGGCTCAGTAACGTCTGTAATCCATGCGTTGAAGGCGGCGTCGTTCGCTGTGGAGCCGAAAAAGGTCATGACGCAATCCATAATCACAACAAACACACCTGCCAGCATTACGGCATTTGCCGCTGGAAACAGCACGCTGGTGTTATGTACGGTAATCAGGGAAAACGCAAAGGTAGTAAAGCCCCAGATGATATAGCCCGCACAGATAAAGATTTTCCGCTTGCCGACCTTATCGGAGAGCGCTCCCATAAAAAGGGTTGTCAAAGTAGCGGTGATTGCGCTGAATGCCACCATAGAGGCAATCACGGTCGTGTTGCCTGTAATCGTATTGTAAACATATACATTGAAATACATGTTTTCGACTGTCCATGCCAATTGGCCGAACAGACCGAACACGATCAACGAGGCCCACACACGTGGGCTGAGTTTGGACGGATTCATATTTTCCCCTCCAAAATTCAAAAATATTTATGCAAAACAACATTGTTATCGTAACAGAAGCGATTCATAAAGTCAATAGAAGAAAGCGTCTTCTGCAAAAGGGGCTTCCGCCAAATGGCTCTACAAAAAAAGGACGAAAAAAATGTAAAAAAGGACTTGCATTTTTATAAAGGCAGTGCTATAATAATCCTCGTCGCTAAGGAGCGCGGATAACGCTCCACAGTTGGTGCTTATGACGATGAGGGTCCACCCGTTCCCATCCCGAACACGGTAGTTAAGCTCATTCGTGCCGAAAATACTTGGCGGGTGACCGCCTGGGAAGATAGGTCAGTGCCGACATTTAGGAATTCAGCCACCCAATAGGGTGGCTGTTTTTGTTTTTTAAAAAGTGAAATTACCGAACTTGCTTGCTAGCCTGCTAATCTACCCGATGCTCACACAGCTCAACAAAGAGACGGATGAGCCGGACGCTATCGTCAATGCCCAGGCTTGCACTGTCGAGCGAAAGCTGGTTGGTTTCCGCAAGGCCCCATTTCCATCCGGTATAGTAGGTATAGTAGGCGGCCCTGCGCTTATCCGTTTTTTTAATTAAGGCGGTCGCCCTGGCTTCATTCAACTGATAGAGGCGCATGATTCGCTTCACCCGCGCTTCCATCGGGGCATGGATAAAAATTTTTACACAGTGGGGATGATCGCGCAGGATATAGTCGCAACAGCGACCCACCAATACGCAAGCGCTTTTTTCCGCCAGCTCGCGCACCACGCCGCACTGTGTGGCAAAGAGCTTATCTGTCATGGATTCTTCTGGGAAGGCGGTAAATCCGTTCGGCGGCGTGTAGGAACCCGCTACCAGAGAGTAGAGCATGCTGTTGGTTGCGTTTTCATCCACATCGTCCAACAGCGATTGATCAATACCACTGCGTTGGCCCGCGAGTGCGATTAGCTCCTTGTCATAAAACGGGATGCTAAGCTCTTTTGCGAGCTTTTCTCCAATCTCCCGGCCACCACTGCCGAATTGACGGCCGATCGTGATGATTGATCGGTTATGTTCACTCATTTTTAGCCATCCCCTTCTTTAAATTTTGGGCTTTTTGCCAGCTTTATTATAACATATCTCCTGCAAAAGGGAAACGTTTTTTGGCTTTGCGAGGCAGATTGATTGACGTGGAATCATGCTGCATGGTAAACTGGTTTTACAAAATGGAAGCCGGGGTTTTTCCTGCCCGGCAGCCTAAATTGGAGGGATGGATTTTGGATTTCAAAAGCAGCCCGTTTTTGTATGTCCTTGGTTTTTGTGTGGTAGGGTTTATCATTGTGCAGTCCGTCTTTTTTCTGGTGCGTGCGTGGCGGCGCGGCAAACAGCTTGGGATGACGACAGCCACTCTGAAAAACACCGTAGTATCAAGCGCGCTGTTTACCATCGCGCCCGCGCTGGCAATCGTCGCCACAGTGCTGACGCTTTCAAAAGCGCTCGGCCTTGTGCTGCCATGGATCCGCCTGACTGTGATCGGCGCGATCCAATATGAGGTGCCCGCAGCGGAGGCGGCAATCAATGCCTTTGGGATCTCAACTGGGCTTTCCCAGCCTGTCACAGACCCTGAGGTGTTCGCCGCAGTCGCCTGGGTGATGACGATCGGCAGTATTCTTCCACTTGTTATCGTCCCCTTTGCGCTGAAAAAAAATCCAAAAAAAGCATCGGGAAGGTTTCCACCAAGGATCCAAAGTGGGCGGATACCATGGCTGCCGCCGCTTTTATTGGCCTGATTGCCGCTTTTATCGGGCGCGCCGTGCTAGGCAAAGGCCAGCAGGCCGTGATCGGAGACGGCGCCGGAATCCTGAGCGTTGCAACGCTTTTATTTGCCATTCTTTTTATGCTGGTTTTGCAGAAGCTCTGCACAAGTTCACCCTGAAATGGCTGGAGCCTTTTGCTATGCCTGTGAGCATGTTTGCGGCTATGGGCATGGCGATGCTGCTGGCAAATGTGCTGCCGCCGGATATCGCTTTTCTGGAATGGAGAGGCTAGGCTCAATTTAGATTAGCCGAACCTCAGAATTTTACAAACAGGTAGTTTTTTTGAAAAACACAACTGTTTGGGCAGCCGGCCAGAGCACAGCGGTATAATCATTTGATTTCTAAAAGCGCAAGAAAGGATGGCGCCCCTTATGAAAAATCGTAGCTATGAGGATTCCGTCCATTTTTACGGCGGATCTGGACTGTCACAGCCCTCTTTGTTATGTTCTGTATTCCTATATCGATTTGTATCTATTTTAACGTGTGGCCAAATGGCAACCAAAGTGCTTGAAGGATTGCTGCCTGTTGCCATGCTGTTTTATCCCTCTGCGATCATCGAGGTGCTTACCTATGGGCCAATGCTCGGCTCAGGCGGCACTTATCTGAGCTTTGTGACAGGGAATATCAGCAATCTGAAGCTTCCCTGCGCGCTCAACTCCATGGAAAACGCAAAGGTGCGCGCCACCAGCGAGGAGGGCGATGTAATCTCCACAATTTCAATCGCCACTTCATCAATTGTGACCACCTTGATCATCGCATTGGGCGTTGTGGCGTTTAGCCCGATCCTGCCTTATATTACCGATCCAAACTCCGCATTTGCACCGGCTTTTCAGCAGGTGGTTCCGGCGCTCTTCGGTGCGCTGGGCGCAACCTATTTTGCAAAACATTGGAAGATTTCGATCCTGCCGATTGCGGTGGTGCTCATTGTACTGCTCTTTGCGGGCAATACGGCAATTGGCGTGTTGATCCCGGTCGGCGTTGTTGTGTCGCTGCTCGGCGCGCATCTTATGTATAAAAAGAAATGGTTAGATTAGCAAAATGCGGGCCGAACGGGTGGAGGTTTAAATAATTTGCCTGCTGTGGTGAGATGCGTTTATAGATTACGAAGATTCGATCAGTTCGCCCTGAGATCGGTGGTGAAAGAACGCCATCTTTTCAACTGCATTTTGTGGTTTTCAAGCACAAACAACGCTCGAAATGGGGGCTGTGCCAAAACCGTACGATTCCGTGGACGGGAGTAAGAAAGGAAAGGTCATTGAGGATGAAACAGAGGCCCCAAAAGGTTATGCTCGCCATGAGCGGCGGCGTGGATAGCTCTGCGAGCGCCATTTTGCTTTTAGAGGAAGGCTGCGAGCTGCTCGGCGCAACTTTGCAGCTGTTTCCAAAGCATGCAGGCGAGCGGGAAGGCGCCTGCGGCGCTCCATCCGATATTGAGGATGCTCGCCGTGTTGCAGAACGCCTCGGATTCCCTCATGAGGTGTTTCCTCTATTAGGTCGCTTCCGCGAGCAGGTAATCAATCGCTTTGTTAGCGAATACCGTGCGGGAAACACGCCGAACCCATGCATTGACTGCAACCGCGCCATCAAATTCGGCGCGCTTTTGGAGGAGGCGATGGCACGCGGCTTCGATGCGATGGCAACTGGGCATTATGCCCGCGTAGAGCAGGATGTAAAAACCGGCCGGTGGCTACTGAAAAAGGCGTTGGACGATAAAAAGGATCAAACCTACGTCCTTTATCAGTTGACGCAGCAGCAGCTTGCGCATGTGCTTTTCCCGTTAGGGGCTCTGCGCAAGCAGGAAGTGCGCGCGATTGCATCCCGGTATGGTCTTATCAATGCCCACAAACCGGATAGCCAGGATATCTGTTTTGTTCCAGATGGAGATTACGCCGCGTTTATCCGGCAAGATACAGGGCTTACTTTCCCGCAAGGGCGATTTATTGATGCGGATGGAAATACGCTCGGCACACACCAGGGGATGATCCACTATACAGTGGGCCAACGCAAGGGCTTGGGCATTGCATTTGGCAGGCCGATGTATGTCCTTGCGAAAAATGCGCAGGAGAACACGGTGATGCTCGGCCCGGATGAAGCGCTGTTCAGCCGGGAGATGCTGGTGGAGCGCCTCAATTTTATCTCCATCGAAGCGCTTTCCGCCCCGTTGCATGTGCGAGCCAAAACGCGATACCGTCATGCTGCCCAGCCGGCAACGCTTTATCCGGCGGGAGAAAACTGCATCAGGGTAATATTCGACGAGCCTCAGGCGGGCAATCTACGCCTGGGCAAGCGGCTGTTTTTTACGAAGATGATGTTGTGGTCGGCGGCGGGACAATTGCGGCCGCTTCCCGATAAGAGAAGCGCTTTTTTCAATCAGGATAACGGAAAATCCCCTTCTGCCATCTCGTGCAGAAGGGGATCAATTGCTGTATAAACAAAGCAAAGGCACAATATTTTTGGGAGTATTTCTGAATCGTTTTCGTTATGATGGAACACTCCATTTTTGATAATCCATTTATGCGAAATGAAAATTTATACCGTCCCTTGCTGCGGCCAGCAGCTCCCACCCGGCCTGGCTCAGGCGCAGGTAATCCTCTGGAGCCTTTAGCACTTCATCGATCAAAAAAACGAGTGACCAGCGGCTCTCATAAGGCTTTGAAGCATCGTCGCGGTAGGGGTTTGAGGCGAGCAGGCGCAAAATCTCCTCTGTTAGAGCCAGATCATTTAAGCGGAACAGCCGCTTCATCAGAAAGATCAGGCTATATTGATAGGTGTTGAGCCGGCCGAAAATGGCCCTGCGTAAGACGGCATTTGCCTGGATGATATCCGTCATCGAGGCTTTGCATTTTTTGTGCAGGAGAAAGCGGGTGATGCATCTTGAGCAGGCGGCGGAGGCGGCCGGGCTGTTTCCGCTCCACTGCTCTTGCGCTAGAGCAAGCTCTGTGCAGAACGCTTCCGCTTCTGTTTTTTGGAAAAGTGTTAGCGCTTCCACATGGGCAGAAAGCTCCCTTTCACGCTCCAGCATTTCCGCTGCCGTTTTGGGCAGCGCGCAGGCGCCTGGGGGCGCGCAGTCAATCATCTTCAGAAACGTCCTCCCCATAGGCGCAAACCAGGTCTTTATAGTGCCGGCCCTTCTCTTCAAAATTTTTATAAATATTATAGCTGGATGCGGCAGGGGAGAAGAGACAGGTCGCGCCCGGTAGGGTATAGGCATATGCGGCCTTTACCGCCTGCTGCATATCCTCCGCACGGAAGAGATTCTTACCAGTTCCCCAAGTGCGAAGTGTATCCAAAATTTGATGACCGGTTTCCGGCAGGCCGATCAGATTGCGTACGCTGGAGGAGGCGAGCGCTTCTTCAAATGCGGTATAATCCAGGCCACGGTCCATGCCGCCGAAGATCAGCGTATCTACATTTTCGAGCGCCTCTATCGCACATATGACGGCGTGCGGGATCGTAGCGATCGAATCATTATAAAAAGAAATCCCTTTAAATTCACCCACATACTCCATGCGGTGCTCAATGCCCTTGAAATTCTCAATCCCCTGTAGGATTGCTTCCCGGCTGGCCCCAAGGCATTGCGCCGCCGCGGCCGCAAAGCGGATATCTTGGCGGCTGTGCTCGCCCTTGAGGTTTGGGTTGCAGTAGAGGAGCTTGCGCAGAAAGGGAGTATCCCCCTTCTCTCCAATTCGGAGCACGCGGGCGGGGAGCGCCGCCAAATTGATCAATTCACCAAGATCCTGCTGATCGTTGCAAAGGAAGAAATCTCCGGCCTTTTGATGGCGGACGATATTCAGTTTGGCATTCGCATAGCCCGCGAAGCCATGGTAGTGATCCAGATGCTCTGGATACAGGTTGGTCAGCACGGCCACATGCGGCGAGCAGGAGGTGAATTCCAACTGATGGGAGGACATTTCTACCACAGCTGTCATCGTTTCCGCAGCCTCGATATCCTCAAAAACCGGCACGCCAATGTTACCGATCAGGCAGCTCTCTATTCCAGCAGCCTGTAGGATCGAATAGATTAGGGTAGAGGTTGTTGTTTTGCCCTTTGTGCCGGTGATGCCAACCACACGGCAGCGCGCAAAACGAAGGAACAGATCAAGCTGGCAGGTCATCTCAACCGAAGAGGAAATTTGAAGATCACGCACTGTAATCCCCGGGCTTTTAATCACAAGATCATAGCGGTTTATCGCCTCCAGATAATGAGCCCCGCAATGCAGGGTGACGTGCGCATCCTCGAGCGTTACCGGGTTTTGATCTGCAATAGAAAGCTCTTTTTCCGGAAAGTGGCGGCGAATATATTGATAAGTGGAGCGCCCCTCTCGGCCGAAGCCGAGCAAGAGAATCTTTTTTGGGGCGAGATAGTCAAGCAATGCCTGCGGCATAATTGTGCATCTCCTTTATATAAGGCTGAAAAGCAGCCGGGATTTCGTGCTGTGGGTTCCATGCGTTGAGAAGGCTGCCGTCTGAGGAGAGGGCTTCCCAATCGGCGTGCTGTGTAAAATATTGCAACAGGGCTGGCAGCGCTTCTCCACGCGCTCGGTATTGCCGGGCGGCGAGGGCGAGCGCAAAGCGGAGCTCCTCCTGCGTGCCGACACATTCAAAGGGTTTTAGGGGAGAAAAGCCCGCCAGGCCATCAAAAATTTCCCGCAGCTCGTCTCTTTCCAGCAGGTTTTCGCCAAAAATTGCTGAGAGCTGCTCCGGCGGCAGGAATGGGGATAATATGCCGCATACAAACAGGCATTTCGCGCAGTTGCGGCACCACACGTTGCGTTTGCTGCCTGCGTTGCAACTGCGGAAAACCGCATGATACTGCGGAAGGGCGGCGAAATATTTTGCAATTTGCAGCTCGTTAAAGGGGCGCAAAAGGCTGAAATAATGGATATCCGGCATTAAATTTTTATGCGCATATTGTTGAAAATCATGCTCAAACGCAAAGGATTTGGAATACTGATGGTTGACGGACGCGCCGCTGAGGTTCCCCTCGTTGGCGCTCGATTCATTGGAGAGCACAATATGCTCCGCGCCGATCAAATAAGCGGTATAAAAGCTGAGGAAGGCCACAATTGCTGAAAAGGGCGTGTGGCCATTCAAAAAGCCCTCACGGTTGCGCTCCAGGAGCATTGGGTCAATTGTGCGTAAAACGTGGATCATATCGCCTTGCGTATAACCGGCAGTTAGCGCACACTGATTGTGCGCTTCTTGGAAATTGACCATAAACAATCGGTTCTGCGGGTGAAATGCCCGCATCAGCTCCAGCGTAACACAGGAGTCCTTTCCGCCGCCGACGGGAATCAAATTGAGATGACTGTTGCAAAACGGCTCGTGGGGAATGGGCTCTGCCGCAGGGGCCTCCAGGGTGAGGAACGTATCATAATCCGCCTCGATCCCGTTGCGAAAAAAGAACTCGCCAAGGCCATTGAAATAGAGCCTTTTCCAAAAGGCGTTGTCCGCCTCGTCCAACCCGCCGCACTCCACAACCACGCGGGGCGGGCAGGCACATTTCCAGTAGCTGATGAGTTCTACCATGCCAAGGCTGAAGAGCATCCGCTGCGCGGCCTGCGAATCCGGTGCGTTTTTGATTTGGAGCGGCGCTGTATCAATCCGCAGCGTAGGGCGGAAGCGGCAAAGATTTTCAATTTCAAAATCATAGCGGACGCAAAGCGCATCCCCCTCCTGCGAGAGGGAGAAACCGTGGTAGTAAAAGACCGGGTAAGCCCGGCGAAAGGCGATGTATTTTTTCTGGTTTTCCATGCGGACAACCCTTTCTTTTTGTCGATTCATCCGTGACTCGTTTCTATAATAAATTTCTATAAAATTGTAACAGGTTCCAAACAGAGCGTCAAGGCGAAAGAAGAGGATTTTTGGGGAAAAGTAAAAAATGAGACGGGTATTTTACCCGCCTCATTGTGGAAGCCTACAAAGATTTTGGTCAAAAAAGAGAAAGAGCAAAAATTTTTCCGTTAAAATAATCCGGAGATGTTGCCATCTGCATCCACGTCGATCTGATTGGCGGCTGGTGTTTTGGGCAGACCGGGCATCGTCATAATATCACCCGTCAGCGCGACGATAAAACCGGCGCCAGCGGAGAGGGAAAGCTGCTTCACCGTAATTATAAAGCCTGAAGGCCTTCCGAGCAGTGCGGGATTGTCGGAAAGAGAATATTGTGTTTTTGCCATGCAGACGGGTAAGTTACTTTGCCCGAGCGCCTCAATTTCCCGAAGCTGCTTTTCCGCCTGAGCGGTTAAGGCAACGCCGTCCGCCCCATAGATTTCCCGGGCGATCGTTTCAATTTTTTCCCGGATCGGCCGGTCGGTTTCATAGAGGCAGTGGAAGGCGGAGGATTGCTCGCAGGCCTTCAGCACCTTCTGCGCGAGCGCAACGCCGCCTTCACCGCCTTTTGCGAACACCTCGCTTAGTGCATATTCCACCCCGAGCGATGCACAATATTCTGCGAGAAGGCTGATTTCAGCCTCTGTATCCGTATAGAAGCGATTGATCGCCACAACGACGGGAATGCCGAATTTTCGCATATTTTCGACGTGTGCGCCAAGGTTGGCGAGGCCGGCGCGCAGCGCGTCCAGGTTTTCCACAGAGGTTTCCGCTTTGGGTACGCCGCCGTTATATTTCAGCGCGCGCAGCGTGGCGACCACCACCACTGCGCTTGGCCGCAAGTTAGCATAGCGGCATTTGATATCAAAAAACTTTTCCGCTCCGAGGTCGGAGCCGAATCCCGCCTCTGTGATGCAGTAATCGCCGAGCTTGAGAGCGAGGCGCGTTGCCGCGACGGAATTGCATCCGTGGGCGATGTTGGCGAACGGCCCGCCGTGCATCAGAACGGGCGTGTTTTCGAGCGTCTGCACGAGATTTGGCTTGATGGCATCCCGCAGAAGGGCGGCCATGGAGCCGGTTACGCCCAAGTCATCCGCATAAACCGGAGAATTGTCATATTTGTAGGCGACAAGGATGCGACCGAGCCGTTTTTTGAGATCCGTCAAATCATCCGCAAGGCAGAGGATTGCCATGACTTCGCTTGCCACGGTGATTTGGAAGCTGTCCTCCCTCGGCACACCGTTTATTTTGCCACCCAGGCCTACGATGCAATGCCGCAGCGCGCGATCGTTCATATCCATGCAGCGCTTAAAAACGATGCGGCGCGGGTCGATGCCGAGTGAATTGCCCTGCTGAAGATGATTATCGATGCATGCGCATAGCAGGTTGTTCGCAGCGGTGATGGCATGCATGTCGCCGGTGAAATGAAGGTTGATGTCCTCCATGGGCACGGCCTGCGCGTATCCGCCGCCGGCCGCTCCGCCCTTAATGCCGAAAACGGGGCCGAGAGAAGGCTCGCGCAGAGCGATAACCGTGTTTTTGTGAAGCTTTGCCATCGCTTCCCCTAAGCCAACTGTCGTTGTCGTTTTGCCTTCTCCGGCGGGTGTAGGGTTGATGGCGGTGACAAGGATCAGCTTGCCGTCCGCCTTGCCGGCGAGGCGTTTCATGATCGCAGGGGAAAGCTTTGCCTTAAAGCGGCCATAGGGCTCGAGCTCCTCCTCGCTGATTCCGAGCCGCTGCGCAACTTGCGTGATCGGCAGAAGGGAGGCGTTTTGGGCGATTTCGATGTCAGTGAGCATGTCAAAGTTCCTCCTTTAAAATGTGGAGTCCGGTTCAAATTAAAAAAAGGTATAACATATTTTTCCCTCTCCAACAAGAAAAAGCAGTTGTATAAACCTCGTAAAGCGCGGTCAGAATAAAGACGGAGGTGCGATGATGATCAAGAACGATTATAAATACACAAAAAATGAAAACAAAAAGTCGGCGGGAAAGGCTTCTATATTGCGCTGGGATGCTGTTTGCTCGCCGTGGGCTTAGGCGTTTGGGGCGCGGTGCAGGGCCGTGCTCCAGTGACACAAGGCCTTTCCGGTGCAAATTCACAGATAGAGGCCCGCACGACAAAGGCGCCTGTGCAAACGAAGGAGGCGCCCGCAAACGTGCCGGCAACCGGCGTGGCCGACGAGCGGGGAACGCAGCAAGAGCAGACAACCGCCGCGACAGAACGGGAGACGCAGGCGGAATATTTCATGCTGCCGTTGGGAACAAAAATCAACAAAGATTTCAGCAACGGCGAAATGGTAGAATCCAAAACCATGGGTGATTGGCGTGTGCACAACGGGATTGACTTTGCAGCAAAAAAGGGCGATGCTGTCAAAGCGATCAGCGCGGGCACGGTGCTCTCTGTGGAAAACGACAGCATGTGGGGGTGGGTCGTGACCATCGACCATGGCAACGGCATGAAGGCCTCCTACTGTGGCCTACAAAAGGAACCGGCTGTGAAAAAGGGCGGCAGCGTCAAAATGGGCGATGTGATCGGCAAGGTCGGGGAGATCCCGGTGGAAATGAAGGATGAACCCCATCTGCATTTTGAGGTGCGTGTCAACGGCACGGTTACCGACCCGCTGGCCGCCATGGGCAAAGCGGGCTGAACAGCTGCAAAAAGAACGGATATCATTGGAAAAACGGCAGGGGCGTTTCCGGCGAATCGGAGAAGCCCTGCCGTTTTTTCTGCAATATTCACAAAGAACCCCTACGGTGTAGGCACAAAAGAAGGGGAAAACGGCAATATTACGTAGAGTAGATGAATTTTTGAAGTTCCTTTATTGCAAACTTTAAAGTGGTATAGTATAATTACAATAAATATCTGAAGTGGATGCAGCGCGGGCGTGGGAGCGTGTGACAGAACGGTCATGCCGCTTTTTTTGTTTCGGCAGGGCTGCATATTTCACTCAGATAAAAATGAAACAGGGAGGAAAAAGTTTATGAAGAAGCGTTTGTTGGCAGCGTTGATGGTATGCGTTCTGGCCGCCCTTCCTCTGGCGGGATGCCAGAACGGAGACGATACGGGCAGCACGGGAGACAAAATTGTCATTGGCGGTCTTGCGCCCCTGACGGGCAATGTATCCGTCTATGGAATTGCCACAAATAATGGCGTACAGCTTGCCTTTGAAGAGATCAATCAAAAGGGTGGCGTGCTTGGAAAGCAGATAGAGTATATTTGTGAAGACGAAAAGGGCGATGCGACGGAGGCAACCAACGCTTACCGCAAGCTCGTCAATCAGAACAAGGTCGTCGCGATCATCGGCGACGTGACCAGCAAGCCGGCGGCGGCCGTTGCACAGGCCTCCGTGCAGGATAACATGCCAATCCTAACGGCTACCGCCACGGCGCTCAATGTTACGGCGGCTGGCAAAAACGTGTTCCGCGTTTGCTTTACAGACCCGGAGCAGGGTGAGATTATGGCGAACTACGCCAAGAAGCTCGGCAAAAAAACAGCGGCAGTGATTTATGACACCTCCGATGATTACTCCAAGGGGCTGAGGGATTCCTTCAAGGCAACCGCTGAGAAGCTCGGCATTGCCGTTGCTGCCGACGAAGGCTTTGCAAAGGGCGCAGTCGATTTCCGCCCGCAGCTTACCAATATCAAATCGAAGAATCCGGATGTCCTCTTCGTGCCTACTTATTATGAGCAGGCGGCATTGATCGCCGTACAGGCCAAAGAGCTCGGCTTGACGACGCAGATCGTCGGTGCAGACGGTTGGGACGGCGTTGTCGGCAAGGTTGATCAATCCAACATGGATGCGGTTAACGGCGCTTACTATTGCAGCCAGTATACGGCGGAGAGCGAGGATCAGCGCGTTCAGGATTTCATTAAGAACTATAAGGCAAAATACAACATGGACCCCAATCAATTTGCAGTGCTCGGCTATGATGCGGCTTATATGATGGCCGAGGCGATCAAAAATGCCGGCTCTACGGAGAAGCAGGCGATTATCGACGCCCTTGCAAAGCTTGAGTACAACGGCCTGACCGGCCAGATGCATTTTGATGAGAATCGCAACGTAGTCAAAGAGGCGATCATCATCAAGATTGACAACGGCGCCTATAAGTTTGAAGAAACCTTTGGAAAGTAAGCAGATTACTTTTTGCTGAACTGCCATCCTGCGGGCCGGGCCGTCGGACCCGGCCCGCAGAGCGATTTCCCCGCTGAGCAAAGGGAATGAAATTCCCTTTAAGAATGGGACTCCCTTTGGAATGCAGCGAGCTTGAAAGGAAGGGCGTTTCTTTTGCTCAGCGGGCAAAGGCGGGAAAGGCAAGCTCGTGAAATGATACGGCGCGCCCCTTTCGTGGGGGAACGCCTAAAGTAGGAAGGTGCGTTTATGGATTTTTTCATCCAAATGATTAACGGCCTTGGCCTTGGCAGCATTTACGCGCTGGTGGCCTTGGGCTACAGCATGGTATACGGCATTATCCAGCTCATTAACTTCGCACATGGCGATATCATCATGGTTGGCGGCTACGTTGTGTTCGTCGTGATGGTGCAGCTCGGCCTGCCGCTTTGGGCGGCGGTAATCCTGTCGATTGCGGTTTGCACCCTGTTGGGCGTTGTCATCGAGCGTCTCGCGTACCATCGCCTGCTGGTCAAGGATGCGCCGCGCCTGTCTTTGCTGATTACGGCGATCGGCGTGAGCATTTTCCTGCAAAATCTATTTCAGCTTGGCTTTACCTCCAGCGCTCAGTCGATGCCGGTGATGTTCCCCAACAAGGTGATTACCCTCGGCAGCCTGCAACTAAGCTTTAGCACCGTGCTGAATATCCTGGTCTCAATCGCAATGATGATCCTATTGGAGCTCATCGTCAACAAATCCAAAATGGGCAAGGCGATGCGCGCCACCAGCGAGGATGCAGGCGCGGCGAAGCTGATGGGCATCAACACGAATTCTACGATCGCGTTTACCTTTGCCATTGGCTCGGCGCTCGCAGCGGTTGGCGCCGTTTTATACAGCAACACATTCCATCAAATTACCCCCTATATGGGCGGCATGCTAGGCCTGAAAGCTTTTGTCGCGGCCGTCCTTGGCGGCATCGGCAATATCCCCGGCGCAATGCTGGGCGGCTATATTCTTGGTGTAGCGGAGAGCCTGACGATCGCAGCGGGCGGTTCCCAGGTTTCGGATGCTGTTGTGTTCGGCATCCTGATTCTTGTCCTGCTTGTCAAACCTGCCGGTCTTCTTGGTAAGAACGTGCAGGAAAAGGTTTAAGGGGGGCGCGCGATATGTCAAAACAACGAAAGCTTTCCTATCTCTTCAGCATCCTTTGGGTGGCAATCCTATTTGCCGCGATCATGGGAGCCGTAGCGACGGGAGTCATCAATTCTTACTATTCCGGCATTTTGGTGCTCATCGGCATCAATATCATCTTGGCGGTCAGCCTGAATCTGGTAACCGGATTTTTGGGGCAGCTTGTGCTTGGCCATGCGGGCTTTATGAGCGTAGGCGCTTATTCCGCTGCATTGTTCACCATGCATGCAGGCCTTCCTATTTCCGTTGCCTTTCCACTCGGCCTGATTTTTGGCGGCTTGGTGGCTGCCATCTTCGGGGTGATTATCGGCGTTCCGGCACTCCGCCTGCGCGGCGACTACCTGGCGATCATTACGCTGGGCTTCGGCGAAATTATCCGTGTGCTGGTTTTAGCAGTGGATTTTACAGGCGGCGCTGCCGGTTTGACGGGAATTCCCTATATCGAGGGAAAATATACGCTGATTATCTATACCTTTTTTATAGCTTTCCTCACGGTGGTTGCGATTTTGGCTTTTATCCGCTCCCGCCACGGGCGCGCGGTGATTGCCATCCGCGAGGATGAGATCGCAGCGGAGGCCTCCGGCATCAACACCACCTATTATAAACTTCTTGCCTTTGTGGTGGCGGCGTTTTTCGCGGGCGTTGCGGGCGGCATTTATGCGCATTATATCGGCGTGCTCGACCCCAGCAAATTCGATTTTAACTATTCCGTCGAAATCCTGATTATGGTCGTGCTCGGCGGCATGGGCTCCATTACAGGCTCCGTTTGCTCCGCAACTGTGCTCACGCTCTTGCCGGAAATGCTCCGCTCTTTTGCAGATAAACGCATGTTGATCTATTCCCTTGTGCTGATTATCGTCATGCTCTTTAAGCCCACCGGCCTGCTCGGGACGCGTGAGTTTTCCGTGCGAAAAATTGTGGGTAAGCTATTCAAAGAAAAAAAGAAGGATACCGGCACGCCCCCGGCGGGCGGCGCGCCTGGAAAGGAGGCCTGAAGCCATGGAGGAGAATAGAGCGGTATTGGAAACCCGCAACCTCGGCATCACCTTTGGCGGCCTGAAGGCTCTGGAGGGCGTCCATTTTCGCTTGCACGAAAAGGAGATCATTGGCCTTATTGGGCCGAACGGTGCAGGCAAAACCACGGTCTTTAATCTTTTGACCGACGTTTATTATCCAACAGACGGCGAAATTGAGCTTGAGGGCAACAGCATTGTGGGTAAAAAAACCTACCAGATCACGCAAAACGGCATTGCGCGGACCTTCCAGAATATCCGTCTGTTTAAAGATGTGACGGTGCTCGATAATGTAAAAACCGCGATGACCAGCAAGATGAAATATTCCCTTCTTTCCAGTATTTTTCGCCTGCCTGCTTATCGACGGGAGGAAAAAGAGATATCAGAGAAGGCCCATGCGCTGCTTGAGGTGCTCGGCCTCAATGAGAAAGCCTATGAAATGGCACGGAACCTCCCCTATGGCCAACAGCGCAAGCTGGAGATCGCCCGTGCGCTGGCAACCTCTCCAAAGGTTTTGCTGCTGGATGAACCGGCTGCCGGCATGAACCCAACAGAGACGAAAGAGCTTATGGAAACGATTCGCCTGATTCGGGATAAATTTGGCCTCTCGATTTTACTGATTGAGCATGATATGAGCTTTGTCATGGGCATCTGCGAGCACTTGGTAGTGCTTGACTATGGCAGGATTATCGCGGAAGGGCCCCCCGAGGAAGTTCGTAAGGATCCGAAGGTGATCGCCGCATATCTGGGTGGGGAATAGCCTGAAAAAGCGGCCTTTGCCGCACCGTTTCAGGCGCGCTTGATATCGATTCCCCAGCTGTTAGAAAGGAATGAGTCAACAATATGGATTTGATGCTTTCCGTCAAAGACTTAGACGTATACTATGGCGCAATCCATGCGATCAAGGGGATTTCCTTTGAGGTGAACGAGGGCGAGATTGTCACGCTCATCGGCGCGAACGGCGCGGGCAAGACGACCACGCTCCATGCCATTTCAGGCCTCGTAAAGCCGAAGAATGGGGAAATTGCCTTCTGCGGCGCAAGTTTGCGCACCACAAGCGCCCATAAAATCATCCGGCTTGGGCTGGCCCAGGTGCCTGAGGGGCGGCGCGTTTTTTCCCATATGACGGTGCAGGAAAACTTGGAGATGGGCGCGTATGCACGGAAAGACCGGGGCCGGCTAAACGATGAGTTCGAGCGCATTTTTCAGCGGCTCCCCCGTTTGAAGGAGCGGCGCAAGCAGGTTGCCGGCACGCTATCCGGCGGGGAGCAGCAGATGCTTGCCATTGGACGCGCACTGATGAGCAACCCCAAAATGCTGTTGCTCGACGAGCCATCGATGGGCCTTTCTCCACTGCTGGTGGAGGAAATCTTTCAAATCATTCAGGATGTTAACAAAAGCGGGGTTACCGTTTTACTCGTGGAGCAGAATGCGAAGATGGCGATGCAGATTGCGAACCGCGTATACGTCATGGAGACGGGTACCATCATGATGAGCGGGAACTCGGAGGAAATGCGCAATAACGAGCAGGTGCGCAGGGCTTATTTGGGCGGATAACCGGTGCGTTTCGGCAAAAAGTAAAACCGTGCATAGAGAAAGCGAGGGCAGGCAGATTTGCCTGCGAGGCTGGACGATGGGTTGAAAATCACTGATTTTACGCAAGAAGATGCGAAAACCGTATGCAGCTGGCGTTATCCGCCACCCTATGATATCTATCATTATCCGGAATGGGAAACGGCCCGGGCACAGCATTATGGAATGACGGATGAAGAAACACGCCGCGCAGAGTTTTATGCCCTGAAAGACGGGAATAATTTGACCGGTTTTTTCAGGTTGACGAATCATCCTGATTTTGTAATGATCGGCCTTGGCTTGGCGCCGGATCAATGTGGGAAGGGTCTTGGCAATCAGTTGATGAAAGCCATTCAAACCGTTCTAAAGGAGCGATATCCCGGGCGGCCCGCCTGCCTTGAAGTGAGAACTTGTAATATGCGCGCGATCAAATGCTATAAACGGGCCGGATTCGTCGTCCGAAAAGAGTATTGCAGAGACACGTCGATGGGGATGGCGGATTTCTATTTGATGGTATTATGATCAGTTTCGTTGTATGATATGGCAAGGGAGCTGTTGCAAAATGCAAGGCATTTTGCAATAGCTCCCTTGTACGTTTATTTGAGGCTTTGCCCAAATGGGGGTAAGTCTCAAACTCACAATAGAATGAAAGATTGGATTTATCCGATTGCTTCGGCTTCTGCGCATGCAAGCACCCTTTTAAGCTCCTTTGGAATGGCAATATGCTGTGGGCAGTGGCCTTCGCATTTGCCGCATTCAATGCAATCCGCAATGCCGCAGGATTGTATGCGCGCTCGCAAATCAGCCATTTGATCGAAACGCAGGCAACTGTTATATGCTTCAAAAGCGCTTGAAATCCGCACGCCCTTCGGGCAGCCCTTGCAGTAATTGCAGCCGGTGCAAGGGATCAGCGGCAGGCTTTCCAAAATGGATACCGCCTGCTGGAGCAGCTCGGTTTCCGCTATGCTGAGCGGCTGAAACTGGCCAAAGAGCCGGAGATTTTCGGTTACCTGCGCCATGTCGGACATACCGCTGAGTACGACTGCCGTATTGGGAAGGCTCCCGGCAAACCGGAGCGCCCATGAGGCCGGGCTTGCCTTTGGGGCGGCAGCGGTAAGCAGAGAGACCACGTCGGGATGCGGCGAAGCGAGCGAGCCGCCGCGCACGGGCTCCATGATGATGCAGGGAATGCCGCGGGCCTCAACCATTTCATATTGTTCCTTTGCGCGCTGGGCCGTTTCCCAGTCATAATAATTGATCTGGAGCTGAACAAAGTCCCAGTCGGCGGCATCCAGAATTTCATGCAGAACCTCCGGCGTATCATGGAAGGAGAAGCCGGCATTCCGAACCGCCCCTGCCGCCTTTTTTGCAAAAATAAAGTCGACAAGATTCTCTTTTTTACAAATCTCCCAATTTTCCTGATTGAGGTTATGTAGCAGGTACTGGTCAAAATAGGTCACACCTGTACGCTTGAGCGAGGTTTCTAAGAGCTCTTGCGGTGTGTGCCCCTCCGGAATGAGCCACATGGGGAGTTTGTTTGCAAGATAGAAGCGCTCGCGTGGGTAGCGTTCTACCAAAGTGCGCTTCACAGCATTTTCAGAATCTCCATCCCCATATACATAGGCAGTGTCAAAGTAATTGATTCCGCCCGCCATGCAGGCGTCCACCAGCTTTTCCGTTTCTAATAAGTCAATCTTACCGTTCTTTTGCGGGAATCGCATACAGCCAAGCCCCAAAAGAGAGGTTTCAAAACCCAGTTTATTGAATAAACGCTTTTCCATATTGCCTCGCCTCCATCCCTTGATTATTACGGTGAAATTATAGCACAAGAAAGAACGTTTGCATAGGCTTGCGTGGGGAAGGCACAGGAAATATGGAAATCCCCCATCAATAAAACCGACCGGGTGCTTATGAGAAGCACCCGGTCGGTTACACCTGGATCATTTCCGCCTGAGAGAGGAGCCGTTAGGCTGGCATCCCGTCCTTTAAATCACATTCCACAGCCGCACCCTGCGCTTGGGAGCGCTTTACGTCAATGGTGCGCTGATTGCGCGAGCCGCGGAAGAGAATTGCAAGAGATTTTTCTTCCAGCAAAAAGCGCCCGTCCACAAGCACGTCCGTCTCCGCGAGAAGATCCCGCCATCCGGTATGGGAATCAAGGCCATCCATAATCTGCTCATACGTCCAGCCCGTGTAGGTGATCACATTTAGGCCAAGCTTATGCACCTCAGCGGCGAGCACCGCGAAGGGCGCTGCCTGTGCAAACGGGTCGCCACCGCTCAGAGTCACGCCGGAGAGCAGCGGATTCTTCCGCAACTCAGCGATCAGATTGCCAACCTTGCTGTCATATCCTCCAGCAAAATCATGCGTTTGTGGGTTTTGGCAGCCGGGGCAATGATGCGGGCAGCCTTGCGCAAAGACGACGAATCGCCAGCCGGGGCCATCCACAATTGACTCGCGGATAACGCCTGCAAGCCGTAAAGCGGTTTCCATTGTATCCATCAGATCTGCTCAAACTCCCCTGCGCCAGTGCCGATGGAGTGCTTGACGCGATCCATCACTTCGGCATACTTGGCGTCGTTAAAGTGATCGAGCGTGCCGACCAGATAGCCGGTGATGCGGCGGATACGCTCAAAATCGGGATTGCCATCACCTTCGTGGCGGCCGCATTTCGGGCACTCGTCATTGATGATGCCGGTATAACCGCAAACCGGGTCATGATCGACCGGGTGGTTGACGGAGCCGTAGCCAATATTATTTTTCCTTCATGCAGCGGATAACGGCCTCAAACGCGTCGAGATTTTCCGTTGGATCGCCGTCCATCTCAATATAGGAGATATGGCCTGCATTGGTCATCTCATGATAGGGAGCCTCAATTTTAATCTTATCAAAAGCGGAGATTGGGTAATAAACCGGCACATGGAAGGAGTTTGTATAATAGGCGCGGTCAGTCACGCCTTCAATCACACCGTAACGCTCCTTATCCATGCGGACAAAACGGCCGGAGAGCCCCTCCGCAGGCGTTGCAAGCAGGGAGAAGTTGAGGCCGGTTTCCGCAGCCGCCTGATCCATGCGGTTGCGCATATGGGCAACGATTTCTAGGCCGAGGTTGCGCGCTTCAACGCTCTCGCCATGGTGCGCGCCCACCAGGGATTTTAATGTTTCCGCAAGACCGATAAAGCCGACGGAAAGCGTGCCGTGCTTGAGCACCTCGCGCACCTCGTCATCCGGGCCAAGCTCGCCGGAATCAATCCAAATGCCCTGCCCCATCAGGAAGGGATAGTTGCGCACCTTCTTTTTAGACTGGATCTCCAGCCGCTCAAGCAGCTGATTGATGACAAGATCGATTTTGCGGTCAAGATCCTCAAAGAAGAGATCAATGTTGCCGTGCGCCTTGATAGCAAGACGGGGCAGGTTGATCGAAGTAAAGCTCAGGTTCCCTCGGCCACCCGTGGTTTGGCGCGAAGGATCATATACGTTCCCCATCACGCGGGTACGGCAGCCCATATAGGCAATTTCCGTATCATAATCGCCTTCCACATAATATTGTGCGTTAAACGGCGCATCCATAAAGGAGAAGTTCGGGAATAGCCGCTTTGCTGATACGCGGCAGGCGAGCTTGAAAAGATCATAGTTCGGATCGCCAGGATTATAGCTGACGCCTTCCTTCACACGGAAAATGTGGATCGGGAAAACCGGCGTTTCGCCGTTGCCGAGGCCTGCTTCTGTGGCGAGCAGGACGTTTTTTACAGCCATACGGCCCTCCGGGGAGGTATCCATCCCATAGTTAATGGAGCTGAAGGGGATTTGCGCGCCAGCGCGGGAGTGCATCGTGTTGAGATTATGAACGAGCGCTTCCATCGCCTGATAGGTGGCGCGGTCCGTCTCTTTCACAGTGCGGCGCAGCGTGAATTCCTGCGCACGCTTTATGATGGCGTCGTCGAGCTGATAGCCTTCTTTCAGCAGCTTTGCTTCA
>ENA-OQDT01000451-OQDT01000451.1-human-gut-metagenome-genome-assembly--contig:-NODE-451-length-26528-cov-5.256771_pt1 | contig 26528 bp, 26 predicted proteins | sample MGYA00242786_ERZ504617 | MGnify/ENA primary metagenome ERZ504617 (study PRJEB26092, sample SAMD00036337) | human gut metagenome | host: Homo sapiens | study: EMG produced TPA metagenomics assembly of...
AATAGATTACAGAACTCCGATATTTGCCATTCACAAGAAGGGCATTATGGTTCTATTGTGGGGAAAATGGTTTTGCCACAATGGTGGAATTTCATAAGCGTGTTTTGGAGGCGAAACAGGCAGGGGCAGATTTTATTAAGATTATGACTACCGGGGATTCTGGATTTTTAATGAACATGGAGCGATACCGGAACACCTCTGGATGGGTCAGAGGTAAAGGAAATGGTACATATTGCACATGAAGAAGGTATGGCTGTCATGTCCCATACCAACGGAGATTACGGAGTGCAGGCAGCAGTGGCTGCCGGAGTGGACAGTCTGGAACATGGAAACTATATGAATGAAGAAAGCCTTGCCATGCTGGCAGAGAGCGACACAGTCTGGGTTCCGACTCTGGTTACAGTGAGAAATCTTCTGGGAGACGGACGTTATGATGATGAGACTCTGAAACCAATCATAGAATCTGCAGAAGAGAATATCAGAAAAGCATTCCGGCTGGGAATAAAAACAGCCCCCGGAAGTGATGCGGGGGCTTACAGAGTTCTTCATGGAAAAGGAATCCGGGATGAAGTTCAGTCCTTTGCAGAAATTCTGGGAGATCAGGATGCTGCATACCGCTGGCTTGCGGAAGGTGAAGCGGAAATCAAGAAGAAATTTACGGTTACTGTTCACTGGTGATATCCCGCGAGGTGTTTTGTGTGAGCGAAGGTCACAGAAAACCCGAGACATACCGCGCGGATTTATGCGATTAGCATAAATTAAGTTTGTGAAGCAAACGATACTCCTTGGGCATTGCACAAGGAGGTTCATATTTCCTGCATCGCGAAGCGTGTTGCTGAGAACGGAGTGAACAGTAACAATTTACGCATCCTGTACCTTAATTGCTGTATAAATATTAGAAGATTTTGATTTGGATGGATGGAAGGTAACACACACATAGTCGCCGTATTCCATACCGCCTGCAGTGAGATCCTGCGCGTTTTCTGTACGGAAGGTATCTATGGCACCGTCATCTGTCTGTACAGTGATGGTGTTGGCAGTACTTCCAATGATCGTGCCGGTTACTGTAAAGGAAATATGTTTGTCATTAATGGTATCAGGATCCTCACCTGTCACAGCAATAATACGGACTTCTTCCAGGGATGTTGTTTCCAGATCTCCGATATAAGTAACATTAACATGAGATCCCGGGGCAATTCCTCCCTTGAAGTAAGCGGGGATTGCTGACATATCCAGATTAAAGGAGGTGTCACTTCCGGCAGGAAGAATCCGGAGGATATTCAGATTTACTCCCTGTACAGTTGCCAGCAGCTGTTTTTCTTTATTTTCTATTTGCTCCGGTGTCTGTGTGAGTTTTGGATCCGGAGTTGGGGTGGGATCCGGTATTTCCAGATCTTTCAGATCTGAAATACTCAGCACTTTCAGGTGACTGGCATTTAAGGATGCGGAAGAATCATTGGAGGTATCCGGGAATTTCCCCTTGAATGTAAGGTAAACCCAGTCACCGGCTTTGATTCCGTTCTGATAATATTGTTTTGTTCCTGTGATCGGATAGGTGGCTGTTTTTCCTTTCTTTGATTTTATTGTGATGGTATTGGAAGTCAGGGAAATGACCTGCCCATGCGCAGTGCGCTTTTTCAGCTTATTTTTTTTATGAAATTCATCTACAACCTTCAGAACATGTACACTGCCTGTGTCAGTACCGGAAAGCTGACCTTCGTAAATGATACTGATCTCATCGCCGGTGATCATGCCGCCTTTACATTCCAGGGTGGCATTGGAAACATTAAATACATAGGAGGCACTGTCCGTGTTCAGAATAAGCTGGCTTCCTGAAAAATCCTGCAGGGTACCGGAAAGTTCATCCATATAGATACGGTCTTTTGTTTCGGTTTCAGTTGTGGTGTCAGATGAAGAAGTAAGTTCCCGGACGGATGTGTCTCCGGTGGATGTGAATTGTTCCAGTATGGTTTCAGGGCTGCATCCGGCAAAAGAAAAGCTAAGGCCGGCACAGACACATGCAGCAAGCAGTTTTTTCATAATACAGACAGGACCTCCGATAAATCATTCGTTTGAACATGATTCCTGCCGTATGCAATAATTATTTACAGGGAGGGATATTGCTTTCCGGCGGTTCGGGGATAAAATCAAAAATTTTCCGGTAGCTTTCCCATTCGTCATTGTCTTTGGCAGGAGTGCATATCAGGCCGGTACATTCCGTACAGGCGTTGGTATTCAGGTAATTATCATAACATATATTATAAGGATTTTGGCAGTTATTTTTACATATTTCTGACATTTTTTACCTCCATGATTATAGCAGACCGGGGCGGGATATCTGTATTCATGTAATTTCTCATTGCTGAAGATGCCGGACTGCTGCATAATGTTATAGTATTAGTATATGCGGCTGTTTTATTCATAGACTTACGAGTGTTTGCAGCAATATTCTCAAGTAAAAAAAGCAGACCATTCGTATAGAATGAACAAAAAACAGCATTCAAATTTGTGAAAATAATAACGGAAAATATATTGCAATTTCTATGGATTGTGTTATAATTTCGATAAATAAATAATAGCGAAGTAGGATTTTATGCGTCAAGTGTTCACAGGCTGGGGAGTCGCCGTGAAACGAAAAGCAGAAAGCGTGCTGCTTACGATATAATTTCCGCACCCGTTGCTACATATGAGAGCATCTCATAATGTGGAGGGATTATTATTTATGTAACTACTCTATTTTTTAAACACATTATGGAGGTGTTTTTATTATGCAGAAAAAACAATATTGGAACGTAAAAACATTGGTGTTCATGGCTCTTCTGATCGCCATGCATCTGGTACTCACACGAGTTCTGGTCATTGATCTTGGTGCGTACCGTATTTCTGTGGGAAGTGTATGTACAATCCTTGCAGGTCTGTGGCTGGGACCGGTGGCAGGCGGTGTCTGTGGATTATGTGCAGATATTATCGGGTGCTTTATGAAAGGCTATGCTGTAAATCCGTTTATCACAGTTGCAGCAATCCTCTGGGGTGTGCTTCCTGCTCTTGCAAAACCATTCTTTGCAAACAGAAAGAAAACAGGAAAGACAGTTGGTATCTGCGTATCTATCGTGGTAACTGCAGTTCTCAGCTCTCTGGTGCTTACAACAGCAGGACTTGTGATCATGCTTGGATATAATTTCTATGCGATCATGCCCGGAAGACTGGTACAGTTTGCAATTATGATCCCGATTTACTGTGTATTAACATGTCTGCTGTATTTCAGCCCGCTGACAGCGATGGTGGTAGGTAATACATCACCTGCAGTGCTGAAAAACAAAACAGTATAATTGAGTTACTGTTCACACACCACTATTCCGCGAGGTGTTTTGGCATGAATATGCCAAAATCCCGAGACATACAAGCCAAAATTCCATTGCCGCAGGCAATCTGGAATGAATTTTGGCTACGTTACTGTGAACGGAGTGAACCAATGTCATTAACTTAAGAGATTGTTGCTTGTTAAACAGGCAATGATCTCTCTGATACCTACTTGATATTTTCTAAAATATTACTTGACAAATACTCCTCAATATGCGGCGTTATTACTGATCAATCAGTAATAACGCCCTTTGATTAGGCACTGTTATTTTTAATTACTTAATCAAAGGAGTATTTATTTATGAACTATTCAGATTCTATCAAAGCTATTTTACTTGCTGCTATCAATGATCTTTCCAAAACACCCGAAAAATATGCTGTCAAACCCGGAGTTGATTTTATCAGAAACAGAAAACTCGGTTTTAAAGATTATATGCTGATGTTTCTGACTATGGAAGCTGACTGTATCAGGGAAGAACTATACCGTTTTTTCGGACGTACTATCGATGCACCTTCCAAAGCGGCTTTTTACAGACAGCGTAAAAAGATCAGGGAAGATGCTTTTCGGAATCTTCTTCTTGCTTTTAACAGGAAACTTCCTAAAAAACTATATAACGGTAAATATGAATTCTGGGCCTGTGATGGTTCTTCCTGTGATATTTTTCTTAACTCTGAAGATAAGGATACCTATTTTGAACCAAATGGTAAATCTACCAGAGGATTTAACCAGATCCATATCAATGCTATGTTTTCTTTACTTGATAAGCGTTTTACTGATATTTTAGTCCAGCCTGCCCGAAAGCGGAATGAGTATTCTGCTTTTTGTTCCATGGTTGATTCTGCAGATATCCCTGAACACTCCAAAGTCATTTTCTTTGGGGACAGAGGTTATACTTCTTACAACAACTTTGCCCATGTGATTGAAAAGGGGCAGTACTTCCTTATCCGATGTAACGATAAAAGAGCTTCCGGAATGATGGGATACCCGGTTGATACCCTGCCAGCTTTTGATGAAGATATCTCTCTTATACTGACGAGGTCTAAAGCTGTAAGCAAATATTCCAGGCCTGAACTATTCTCTTCATACCGGTACATTTATCAGAATGCTCCGATGGATTATCTCAATGATCAAAGAACGGAATATGACCTTACTTTACGTTTGTTACGCGTACAGCTTGATGATGGCTCTTATGAAAACATTGCTACGAATCTTCCAGAAGAAGAGTTTAAAGCTGAAGATTTCAAAGCTCTTTATCATCTGAGATGGCAGGAGGAAAACTCTTTCCGGGATTTAAAATATTCCCTGTGTCTGAAAGCGTTTCACTCAAAAAAAATATGATTATATTGTGCAGGAAGTATGGGCAAGAGTTATTCTATATAATTTCAGTTCCAGCATAATCATAAATGTAACTGTTGATCGGGAAGATCGTGCTTATGAATATCAGGCGAATTATTCATCCGCACTTAAAACATGCAGGGATTTCTTAAGGATTCACGATGGGATAACAAAGATAAATGTAGAAAGTCTGATCGCTCAAAATATTGAGCCGATCAGACCTGGAAGAACCTTTGCCCGCCAGCATAGGTTTAAACTTCCGATGAGTTTTTGTTATAGACATTAGCATTAACTCATATATTACTATATTTCATCTTTAGACAAATTTCAATGTTAAATATTGATTTTGTCTTTTTGTTATACCTAAATTTTAGTAAGACGTTGTATCTTGATCCATCAATATCCCATTTTTTATCATAATCAAATCCTTCTGCTGATATTTTCATCAATGCAGTATTGGCAAATTGCTTAAGTTAATGACATTGGGAGTGAACAGTAACATATAATTCCAATAACCTTTATTTTCTCTGTCTTATCTTTCTGGTAGATATGGAAAATGTATGCTAAAATAGAAATAGCAAATTTGTATGTAAAATAATAAGGAAAGGTAAGAGGGGGAAATGGAGAAAGAGGAAAAGCGTGCAGATCAGGAGAATGACACGGAAGAACAAAGTACGGAAGCGAAAAGCTTACTGAAAAAAAAGCTTCAATATTATAGTAGTGAGATTCAGCGTGATGTGGGAAATCTTGTAAAATGGCTGATGATCGCGGTACTTGTAGGATGTATTACAGGAGCGGCGAGTACATTGTTTTCTTTTGTGCTGAAGAGTGTGACAAATTGCAGGAAAGAAAATGAATGGATGTTCTATCTGCTTCCGGTGATGGGCTTAATTATTGTATACCTGTATGAGAAATTTGGTAAGGATGATGGAGGTACGAATCAGGTGCTTTCTACTGTGAGATCACAGGACGATGTGCCGATTTTATCTGCACCTCTGATTTTCATTTCTACAGCACTTACGCATCTGGCAGGTGGCTCTGCAGGACGTGAAGGTGCGGCAATACAGCTTGGTGGAAGTATTGCCAATCAGCTTGGACGTTGGATTCATCTGGATGAGGAAGACCGACATGTAATTGTTATGTGTGGTATGAGTGCAGCATTCTCTGCATTGTTTGGAACACCGATGGCTGCGGCTGTTTTTGCACTGGAGGTAGTCAGTGTAGGAGTGATGTATTATACAGCTTTGATGCCTTGTATGATTGCGTCCCTGGTTGCATCCGGATTTGCGGCAGGAATGGGAGTTACACCGGAGACTTTTCATGTAGTGGATATTCCGAAGCTGACTATTGAAACGGGTTTGAAAATGGGTGCTATCGCTGTTGGATGTGCAGTGATTAGTATTGTATTCTGTATGGTGCTAAATGGAGTTGCCGGAGCATATGGAAGGTGGTTTAAGAATCCATATGTGCGTGTAGTTGTGGGATCCTGTCTGGTGATTGGAATTACATTACTTCTGGGAACTTCAGATTATATGGGCGCAGGTGCGGAACTGATAGAGAAAGCTGTAGAAGAGGGGCAGGCAAGACCGCTGGATTTCTTCTGGAAATTAGTTCTGACAGCATTGACGATGCGTGCAGGGTTCCGTGGCGGGGAGATCGTGCCATCGTTCTGTATTGGGGCGACGTTTGGTTGTGTGATGGGAAACTGGCTGGGACTTTCTCCGTCTATCTGTGCGGCGTGCGGAATGACAGCAGTATTCTGTGGAGTAACGAACTGTCCGATCACATCGATTCTGATCGCATTTGAGATGTTTGGATTTAAGGGTGTTTCTTTTTATCTGATCGCAGTTTCTATCAGTTATGCAGCGTCAGGATATTATGGACTGTATAAGGATCAGACGATTGTGTATTCTAAGTATAAGGCGAAGTATGTGAATAAACATACAAGATTTTAACCGAATCAAGTAAGTCGTGAAGCGGATGAGTTTATCCGATTAATCAGCTTGACAGAAAAAAGCATGTAAACTTTTGGAAAATACAGAAAGAGTTTGCATGCTTTTTACATTGCAGGAAAAGAGAATAAATGTTAAAGTAAATGATACGGTATAGTGGGGCAGGGGAAATATAGAGATTATCCTGAAAAGTGTTTTATCACAAAATTAACAGTGATAGAAATTATATCGAATAGAGAGAGAGGATGGAATTCACTTGGAAAAAGATAATCAAAGTACGCAGGAGATAAATTCGCAGGCACAGAATCCGCTTGGTATAGCACCGGTAGGTGGATTGATCGCGAAGTTTGCGATTCCTGCGATCATCAGTATGCTGGTCAGTGCGATGTACAATATCGTGGATCAAATTTTTATTGGACAGGGTGTGGGGATGCTGGGAAATGCAGCTACAAATGTGGCGTTTCCTGTTACAACGGTCGCAACTGCGCTGGCATTGCTTTTGGGAATTGGCGGTGCATCAAATTATAATCTGGAAATGGGGGCAGGACAGGAGAAGAAAGCCAGCGGGATTGCAGGTACTGCGTTGTCGTCACTGGCAATCAGTGGTCTGATACTTGCTGTGATTGTACTGATGTTCCTGAAACCACTTCTGACATTGTTCGGAGCAACTGCAGATGTTATGCCTTATGCTGTTGATTATACAGGTATTACTGCATTTGGACTTCCATTTTATATTTTGTCTGTCGGCGGGAATCATGTGGTCAGAGCAGACAGAAGTCCGACTTATTCTATGGTCTGTATTATGATAGGTGCGATCATCAATACTATTCTGGATCCGCTGTTTATTTTTGGATTCGGATGGGGAATTAAGGGTGCTGCATGGGCAACAGTGATCGGACAGGTTGCTTCCGGAGTTCTGGTAATTGTGTACTTCTGTAAGTTCCGCAAAATGTATCTGTCCGGTGGGATGCTGAAACCAAAGCTGTCATATCTTAAAGCAATTATTTCTCTGGGACTTGCATCCTGCATTAATCAGATTGCCATGGCGATCGTGCAGATCGTATTAAATAATATTCTGCGTTATTATGGAGCAAATTCCGTATATGGAAGTGATATTCCCATTGCCTGTGTAGGTGTTATCTCCAAAGTCAATATGGTGTTTATGGCAATCTGTATTGGTATTTCTCAGGGCAGTCAGCCAATCTGGGGATTTAACTACGGAGCAAAGAAATATGACAGAGTAAGACAGGCATACCGTTATTCTGTAACTGCCTGTACAGTAATTGCAACGATATTCTTTTTCTGTTTCCAGATATTTCCACACCAGATCGTGGGTATCTTCGGAACAGGAAGTGAGCTGTATTTTCAGTTTGCAGAACGTTATCTGAAAATATTTATGTTTATGACCTTTGCAAACGGTATCCAGCCGGTATCTTCCGGTTTCTTTACTTCTATCGGTATGGCGAAGCTGGGTATTGTAATGTCTCTGACACGACAGGTGATTTTTCTTCTGCCATTGATCATTATCTTCCCGTTGTTTATGGGAATTGATGGAGTGATGTATGCAGGACCGATCGCAGATGCAGCGGCATTTGTGTTGGCAATTGTGTTTGCGAGACGAGAACTGGGAAAGATGCGCAGTGCGGAAATAGTATAAAAAAGTTCCCGCAGATGATGATGGAAGAAATTTGTCCATATTGTCTGACGGGAACTTTTTTATGGAAAAAAATTATTGATAAATTACAGATTATAAAAGATTGTAAAACTGATCGAACAGCTCTGTCTGGAAGCTTCCGGGTCCGGAGCTGTTTTTCTCTGCTCTTTCTCCTGCTGTGCCAAATTCTTTGGCTGCTGAGACGGCAGCTGTAAATGGGTCTGTAACTGCCAGATAGGTGGCACAGATCATTCCAAGCATACATCCGGTTCCTGTGATCTGTGACATGGCAGGAGTACCGTTTGTGATAAATTCACACTTGTTGGCGGAGACGATCATATCTTCCTTGCCTGTGATAAGAAGTGTGGTATTCCACTGGGAAGCCTTTTCCTGGAACAGTTCTTTCAGATGGGAACGATTGGCATCTGTAAGCACATCCTGTACGCCTGCGTCAATTCCGATTGCATGTGCGGTCTGTCCGGACATGGCAAGAAGTTCAGACATATTTCCTTTAAGGAGTTCAGGCATGTGGATGTTCATAAGCTTCTGCGCAAATTCATAGCGCAGATTGCTGCAGGCGGTTCCTACCAGATCAAGCATAACGGGTATGTGGAGACTGGCAGCGATTTTCAGAGATTCAGGCATGGATTTCATACGTGCATCAGTGATATTTCCAAGATTCAGTGCCAGTGCATGAGAGCTTCTGGTGATCTCAGCTACTTCTGCCGGATGTTCTGCCATGATCGGGCGGCCTCCGGCCGCCAAAATAATATTCGCACAGTCATGAATAGAAATCGGATTAGTGATGCAGTGAATCAGCGGCTGTGCTGCTCTGGTCAATTGTCTGGGATTTGTCTGATTTACGGTCATATACTTTTGCTCCAAGGCTTTGCTGAAATTTGGCAAGCATTCCTGCGTGACTTAAGGCCTTCAGGAAGAAGTAGGCAATGGTGCCGCCCATGCAGGTTGCTGCCAGAAACATTGGTGTATAGAAAAATGCGTTCAGTCCGCTTCTGCCCATAAGAAATGCCATTACAGGATAGGAAACCAGAGAGCCGATGATACCGGTTCCGAAGATTTCACCGATCACTGCGCAGATAATCTTTCCATGAGAAGCGCGGTAGAAAACGCCTGATAAAAATGCGCCGAATACGGCACCTGTCAGTGCAAGTGGCGGGATACCCATAAACATCATTCGGATGATTCCGATGAGAGTGGCACAAAGCAATGAATACCACGGTCCCAGAAGTACGGAACAGACGATGTTTATCAGGTGTGCAGTAGGGCACATACCCTCGATTCTCAGAATAGGTGAGATGACAACGCCGATGGCAACCATCATGGCGAGCATGACCATTCTGAGTGTTTTTGATCTGTCTGTGTTCATAATAATGAACCTCCTTGAAATTAAGATTTGGTCTGCCGAAGCAGACATTATCAGTTGTGCAGGAAGCAGATAAAATCCTGCAAAAAAATCTGCCGGAATAACACACTGGCAGATTTTAATATACAAATACAGTCCCTACGCTGGCATTATCCATATCAGGTGCGGTCGAAGATCTATCTTCCTCTCAGCCTGTCCCACAGGCTCCCGTTGTTATTATCCATTATGCAGATTTTCTTTTGTTAGAGCGTATTTGAAAAATGCTTTACGCAAGATGTGCGTTACAATTTTCAAACACGCTTTAGAGTAACACAAGCTTTTGGAAAAGTCAATGGGATGTAAAAGCAGGGTAGTGTAAATTTCCTACAGTAAATTTACACTACCTAATATTATTTTTAAGTTGACTTTTTATTTTTTTCAGCATATACTAACAGTAGCTAAGGAATGTGACGAGATTCCATGAAGCGAACTAAAGAAACAAAAGCCCTCAGAGTTGCAGCTCTGAGGGCTTTCTTGCTCGTTACGGTGAGCTGTTCCGTTTGGGCTGTTGCTGTCTAGTGTCTGCCGTCCAGCCATTTGCATATGTAGTAGCTAACTACGCCTGCTAAAACAGAGACAAGAAATGTGACGAGAATTTCTTCCATGAAACTCACCTCCTTTCTGCTGGAGGTTCGACAGCTCTTATAGTATATCATGGCTTAGGACGAATTGAAATAAAAAATCTATTTGTACTAAAACGATTGTCCGTGCTATGATTAACAGGTAGATGACAGACAGCATATGATAAAAAGAAGCTGTCTGCATGGACAGAAAGGCAGGTTAAATCTGATGAAACAGGAAAATTACATAAAGGGTATGATAATGATCATCCTGTCGGCGTTTTTCTTTGCTTGTATGAATGTGAGTGTGCGTCTGGCAGGTGATCTGCCGTCTGTGGAGAAGAGTTTCTTCCGGAATCTGGTGGCGGCGGTGTTTGCAGCGGTGATTCTCTGTAAAAATCGTACAGTGCCGAAGGTGGATAAGAAATACTGGGGACCGTTGATCCTGCGTTGTGTGTGCGGGACACTGGGGATTCTGTGTAACTTTTACGCAATCGATCATCTTCTGGTGGCAGATGCATCGATTCTGAATAAGTTATCTCCGTTTTTTGCGATTATTTTTTCATTCCTTTTGTTAAAGGAAAAGATCAGACCGGCGCAGGCTGCGTGTGTTGCGCTGGCATTTATCGGATGTTTATTTGTAGTGAAACCGGGATTTCAGAATGCGGCACTTGTTCCGGCACTGATTGGAGTCTGCGGTGGACTGGGAGCAGGAATTGCGTATACGATGGTGCGTGTACTGGGAACTCACGGAGTGAAGGGACCGGTTATCGTGTTTTATTTTTCATTTTTCTCCTGCTTGTCGGTTGTACCCTGGATGTTGTTCCATTTCACACCCATGAGTATGAAGCAGCTTGTGACATTGCTGATGGCAGGATTATTCGCAGCGGGCGGACAGTTTACGATTACGGCTGCATACACCTATGCACCTGCAGGGAAGATTTCTATCTTTGATTATTCGCAGATTATTTTTGCTACGATGCTGGGATTTATCCTGTTTGGGGAGATTCCGGATAAGTACAGCTTTACAGGATATGTGCTGATTATTCTGGCATCATTGGGAACGTTTCTTTATAATATGAGAGTATCTAAGGCTTGTAAATGAAGAAAAAGTAAAAAAGGATTTTTCTGAATTTTTTCAACTAAAATTTTAAAATAATTGATACCTTGACATAAAAATAGCACCTGACCTTAACCAATGCACTGCAGAGCCTTATGGCTCTGTTTGTGGAGCACATTTTAACATTATCTGTTGATACTACATCCATCATAAAATGTAAAGTAAGTGAAGGGATTGCATCTCAAGCCGCATCTATTCAGGCTTTATTTAGAGATATCAGCTGGGAAAGTTGAGTTAACAATGATAATAGTGGAGTCAAGTTTCCTATTTACAATAGTCTCAAATTACGTTAGAATATTCTACTAAGAGTATAAAGTCTATAAAACAATAATTTCAGATATATTTATTAGAACAGGAGAAATAAAATGCTTGGGCTTAAACCAATCAAAACACTACCTATTCGTGAGAAAATCGCAGCAACGCTGCGAGAGGCAATTTTGTCCCGGAAGATTCCGGCAGGAGAGGTTCTGACATTGGAAAGTACAGCACAGGAACTGGGGGTATCTATCACACCGGTGCGGGAAGCCTTTCAGATCCTTGCGAGGGATGGCCTTTTGGAATTAAAACAGAATAAAAGAGCCGTGGTTGTAGGAGTAACAGAAAAAACAATCCAGGAACATTTTCAGATCCGGGCAGCATTAGAGAGTGAGGCCTGTGTTCTCTGCTGTAAGAATAAAATTGATCTTAAAAGAATCGATCAGATTCTCAAAGTCTCCAGGGAAGTGATAGAGGATGGTGATTACGAAAGTTATGCCAGTCTGAACCAGACGCTTCATATGGAACTGTGGCTTGCAGCTGGAAATGACAAACTTCAAAATATGTTATCAGAGCTATGGAATGGACTTTCCAGGGGAATGAAGATGCATGAAGAGGAATACGTACGCAAATCACTTAAAGATCATGAAGAGATTGTTGAGAGTATCCGTAGTGGAAATGAAGTGGAATGCTATCTTAAAATGCATGCCCATATCGAGGAGAGCTGCAAAAATTTTCTTCTTCAATATACTTAAATAGTAAAAGTATACAAAAGCTAAATACTATTTTTTGCAAAACGTCGAAAATGTTAAATTATATTGACAGGAGAGACGTTTTTATTTATTCTATATTGTATACAATATAAAATATAAATAATAAAAATGTAAAGGAGAGGTAAAATGAGTAACAAAAACATCATTGTGAACACTTCTGAACCAAGACCGGGAATTCTTGGCAGAGGAGACATGTTTGCAATCGCGGTAGGAATGGTTATTGGATCAGGAATGGTAACTCTGATTGGACCGGCAATGGCATATACAGGATATTCTGTATGGCTGGCCTATCTAACAGCAATTGTTATGGGATTCTTTATGGTGTTCCCATATATTATTCTGGGGGGAACCATGCGAGTGGCCGGAGGTCCATATTCTATTGTGACTAATCTTTCGGGTGTTAGTGCCGGTGGACTGGTTGCCTACACGAAATTGGTAACACCGATTCTGAATAGTTCTTTTGCTCTGGCGTTGGGACTGTATATCAATAATCTTCTTCCGAACATTACAGTCAAGACAATTGCAATCGTAGGTGTGCTTGTCCTGTTTGTGCTGAATCTTCTTGGAATGGATATTTTTGCAAAAGTCAGTAAAGTAATGTCTACAATCCTTTTGATAACAATGGTGTTGTATGTTATTTTTGGGCTTACACAGATCAGACAGCCGATCTTTGATTTTTCCGGTGAAAAAATGTTTACTGGTGGATTCAAAGGATTTATGCTTGCTGCGCTGCTTCTGATCAACTCTGCTAACGGTTATTACAATATTCTCTGGTATGGAAAAGATGCAAAGAAAGCAACAAAAGATGTTCCGTTTGCCGCAATGTCCTGTGTACCATGCCTTTTGGTTATTTATGTAGGACTGGCTATGGTAACCGGAGGTGTTCTTCCGCATGATGAGGTAGCAGGTGTAGAAACGATTCTTCCGGCAGCACAGGCAATCCTGCCGTCAGCTGTCTACAAGATTTTTATGATTGGTGGACCAATTATGGCAATCATTACAACACTGAATGGAGTATTTAATGATGTCAGATATCCAATCGCGCAGGCTGCAAAAGATGGATGGCTCCCGAAAGGAATTCTGAAGGCAAATCGTTTTGGTGCACCATTTTTAATCTATACATATACATTGATTGTAGTATTGCTTCCGATTATTTTTGACATGAGTATCGTAACGATTACAAATATTTTCCAGGTGATCACATTCTTCATGAATGTAACGGTTGTATATGCAATCTCACGTCTTCCAAAGAAATATCCAGAAGCATGGAGTAAAAATAAATTCCATCTTAAAAAAGGCGGTCTCTATGCTTTTTGCACGATCAGTATTATTATATATACAGTAATCTTTATGAAAGGAATCTTCAGTATCAAGCCAGCATATGCAGTTTCCGCAGTTATCGTGATGGTTGCATTGATCCTGATTGGAATTTATCTTACAAATAAAGGTGGTATCCGTATTGAAACATCTATCTGGCAGCCGTCCGAGGAGGAGAACAATGAATAATATATTTACAAGAACAGAGCTTAATCCAATAAAATTGACAGAAATGCTGGAGGAACTTGAGAATACAGTGGAATTACACAGCATATCTGTACGTTACAAAGGCGAGACAGTTCTGGAAGGAGCTTGGGCACCTTTTTCACTGAATGAACCGCAGATGATGCATTCTCTGTCTAAAATCGGAACCAGCATCTGTGTTGGTTTTGCTGTAGACGAAGGAAAACTTCATCTGGAAGATCATCTTCTGGATTATGTGAGAGAAGAACTGCCAGCGTCCTATGATGAAGCACTGGAAGATATTACAATCTATGATTTGCTTACTATGCAGGCAGGCTCAAAGGAATGCTGCAACAATGTGTGGTTTTCCAGAATCAAGAAAGACTGGGAGACAAACTGGCTGAAACAGCCAAAGATTCGCGAAGACATCGGAAGGGCTTTTCATTATGATTCCGGATGCAGTTATACACTTTCCAGAATCGTATCTAAGGTAATGGGAGAAAACTGTCTGTCCATCATGCAGAAGAGAGTTTTTGATAAAATTGGCTTTGGCCAAATCAACTGGCTGACAAGTCCGGAAGGACATAACACCGGTGGATGGGGAATGTATCTGACTGCACCACAGATTTCCACATTGGCACAGCTTCTGCTTCAGAAGGGAAACTGGAACGGCGAACAGCTTGTGCCAGCCTGGTGGATTGAAGAAATGGGAAAAATGAGAGTAGAAATCCCGGGAGATGAAAAGAAAGCACTGACACATTATGCTTATCACATAAAAGCAGGAAAAGAAATTTTTGCAGCCGAGGGTGCATTTGGTCAGTATCTGATCTGCTTCCGCGATTTTCCGGTGGCAATCGGAATTACAGCAGGTGCGCGGGAATATCTTGCAGCAGATATCTGCCTGAAATATATGAAGGAAGCGATTTCTGAACCATGTAATGAGGAGCAATTGGAGGCAGCAGAGAAAGCACTTCGCGCCAAATTAAACAGTCTGTCACTCGTTCAACCGGAGGGAACATTTCGAACTGCAAGAAAAGAAGCTGCAAAATTATTTGACAGAAAGATTCTTTTCACAGAAAATCCACGAAAAGTAGAGAGTGTAGTGTTCACAAAAGAGGGCTATAGAATAAAAATTGAAGCAGTGATCAATGGTGAACAGAAAACTCTTTATGCGAGTTATAAAGCATGGAAACGAAACAATCTTTATCCAGATGATTTTACAAAAAAATACCAGAGTGTGGCTTATGCAATGGATGCAGAAGCGTTGTATCTGTCTGTAGGACTTATAAATACTTCTTATAAAGAAGAGTACAGTCTGTGGGTAAATTCAGAAGATAAAGTTATTGCAACATGGCGTCCAAATGTAACTTATCTTCCAGAGGAACCAGATATGGTCTGGAAATTCACTGGAACTTTCGAATAAAACATTAAAAAACAGATCCACAAAGATTATTGTGGATCTGTTTTTTTAGTCTAAATAAAGATGGTCGAGTTATGGGGATATATGATAATATTGTTTTTAAGTTGACTTTTTATTTTTTTTTCAGCATAGACTAACAGTAGGTAAGGCTTGTAAATGAAGAAAAAGTAAAAAAGGATTTTTCTGATTTTATCCAGTAAGTCTGATGAAATCCGATCAGTATATAGAATTATTGGATTGTAAACTATAAAGTAAAAAAAGTTGTCAATAAAAACGCTTTGTGTTAAAGTATCCAATATGTTAAAAAATTAAGGAGAAAGGTGCACAAAGATGTCTTTTATAAAAAATATTCCACTACGCCCTCACCATGGAATGTGCCTTGCATATTTCAAGGGTGAGGGATATAGTAACGGGTTTTCCGCACATATGCAGGAAATGCTGGATATTTTCCAGAAGGGAGCAAAGATACAGCTTCATGCAGATACAGACGAGATCTGTTCTGCCTGTCCGAATAATGAAAAAGGATGCTGTTCTTCCTTTTCGCTTGTAGAAGCATATGACAATGCAGTGCTGGAACTGTGCGGTCTGGAAAATGGACAGATCATGGAATTTGATGATTTTACAGATGTTGTTCAAAAGAAAATCCTGGCATCAGGAAAGAGGAAAGAAATCTGTGGGAATTGTCAGTGGAACTTCATCTGTGAAAGTCAGAAGAGTAGATGGGAGAAATGCTAAGAAAAATAGAGTAACAGAATGAATAGCGTTCCGGTACAGAACAGAAGTTATGAATAAAAAAGTCAAATGCGCAAATAGTGCAGTAGAAAGGACATAACGATAAAAATGGAAAATACAGAATCACGTTTATATTTCGCCAGTGACTACATGGAGGGTGCACATCCTGCGATCATGAAGAAGCTGATGGAGACAAACCTGGAGAAAACAGTGGGCTATGGTCAGGATCCATATACAGAAGATGCGAAAGAAAAGATCAGAAAAGCCTGCAATGCACCGGAGGCAGACGTATTCCTGTTGGTTGGCGGAACACAAACCAATGCCACAGTAATCGATGCACTTTTGAAATCCTATCAGGGAGTTGTGGCTGCGGATACAGGGCATATTGCAACCCATGAATCGGGCGCCATTGAATTTGGTGGACATAAGGTTCTGACAGTACCGCAGAAAGATGGGAAAATCTCTGCACAGCAGATTGAGAAGCTGGTGAAGGATTTCTATGATGATGCCAATTATGAGCATATGGTAATGCCCGGGATGGTATATATTTCTCAGCCAACAGAATATGGTACCCTGTATTCCAGAGAAGAATTAGCAGCTCTCAGCAAAGTCTGCCGGGAAAATCATCTTCCCCTTTATGTGGATGGCGCCCGCCTTGCCTATGCACTGGCAAGCCCGGAGAATGATGTGACTCTCACTGATCTGGCAGAACTTAGCGATGTATTTTACATTGGAGGAACCAAATGCGGAGCATTGTTTGGAGAAGCAGTGGTTATACCGCAGAAAGGACGGATTCCTCATTTTTTTACGATCATCAAGCAGCATGGAGCATTGCTTGCCAAGGGACGGATCGCAGGAATCCAGTTTGGTGAGCTGTTTACGGACGGGCTGTACCTGCGGATCGGCAAACCTGCAATGGAAGCTGCAGAGCAGATCAAGGATGCACTGAAGAAATATGGATATCAGCTTTCTCTGGATACTCCCACCAATCAGATCTTCTGTATTGTGTCCAATGAGGTAATGAAAAAAATAGCCCAGGATGTGGAGTTCGGATTCTGGGAGAAGTATGATGAGACACACTCTGTGATCCGCTTTGCCACAAGCTGGGCTACTACTATGGAAGATACACAGAAACTAATTCAGATTCTGGAAAAAAATAAATAAGAGAAAAAAATCAATAGTCAGTTGATTCAGGCAGTATCAGGGCAATGGTACTGCCTTTTTCGCTGCTCTGGGTTACTTTTACCTGGCCGTTGTGCTGTCTGGCAATCTCGCTTACAAGAGCAAGCCCCAGACCTGCACCGCCCATGGCGCGGCTGCGGGATTTGTCCACACGGTAGAAGGGATCAAAGATTTTTTCCTGATTTTCAGGGGAGATACCGATGCCTGTGTCAGTTACCTCCAGGACTGCAGATTCTGCAGAATGAATGCTTACAGTAACGGAACCGGAAGGCCGGTTATATTTGATCGCATTTTCAACCAGATTATAGACTGCCCGGTACAGAAGGATATAGCTGCCTGTAACAGTACAGTCACCTTCTGTCTGAATAAGCCGGATCTGATGCTTGTCTGCAACCGGATCCAGATCGCAGAAAACTTCTTCTGTGAGTGCTGCAAGGGAAATTGTGTCAGAACGCTCTACAGTCTGAAGACCTGTCATGTCCAGCAGGATTTCCGCAAGATGGGAAAGCCGTCCGGTCTGTTCCTGAAGCATGGTGAAAAGCCTGTCGTATTCCTGGGGTGCGTGTTCCGGTTTTTTGTAAAAAACTTCCAGATTTGTCTGCATTACAGCTAAGGGTGTGCGAAGCTCATGTGCTGCACTTGCCACAAACTGTTTCTGTGCAGAGAAGGCATTGTCCAGACGGGCAAGCATGTCATTAAAGGATCTGGTCAGACGTGAGATCTCATCCTCTGAGAGTGGGACTTCCAGCGGTTCAGACAGATTCTGTGCCTGTACCTGGCGGATCCTGTCGCTGAATCTGCGCAGAGGGGTCAGGGCTCTTCTGGTGACAAACCAGGTACAGATACTGCTGAGAAGAATAATGATACCTGTGGCGATCATGCTCTGGAACAGAAAGTTGTTTTTGGTATTCTGGATCTGGTTTTCCAGATCAGGGATGAGGATTTTTGGATCTACATTGATGGAGATCGGGTTTGAATTATCGGGGGTGACCAGAACTACATAGTCGGAGATCCCTTCCAGACCGGTCACAGCAGAACGGCTGATGAAGAAATACATCAGTGCACAGGCTGTGATAACCAGCCCGGAGATCAGCAATGTGAGTCGCCACTGGAGGGAGAGCCTGCGGGGGGAAAGTTTTTCTGAATAAAATTTCATAGATAAATCCTTTCGTTTCATTATAATGACATAGTAGTATTTGAAATCTGAAAATATTTATTGTACAGATATGAATGATTTTTATTCTTCCAGAATATATCCCTGTCCAATCTTATTTTGTATAGGATCATATCCAAGGGCAGTTCGCAGTTTTTTTCTTAAAGAAGAAATATGCACCCGGATGGAATTACTGAAGCTGTTCACGCTGCCGTCCCAGAGATGCTCGATCATTTCCTCAGGGCTGATGATCCGGTTGCGGTGAAGCAGAAAATATTCCAGAAGTGCGCTTTCTTTCCTGGTGAGAGCCAGAGGCGTGCCATCTACACTGGCTTCTCTTGTACGTGTGTCAAAGGTAATGCGGCTGCATCTCAGGCAGACATCCTCCTGGATAAATTTGCGTCGGGTAAGGCTGCGGATGCGGGCTTCCAGCTCTTCGAAATGAAATGGCTTGGTGAGGTAATCGTTGGCTCCCAGATCCAGCCCCTCTACCTTATCCTGGATCTGTACTCTTGCGGAGAGTATGAGAACAGGAGTATTGGTATTGAAGGTACGGAACTGACGCAGGATTTCCAGACCGTCAATTCCCGGCAGGTTCAGATCCAGAAGGATCAGATCGTAATTCTCTGTCATACATAATTCCAGTCCCTCTTCCCCGTCAAAGCAGGTATCTGTTTCGTATCCGTCCATGCGGAGTCCCTCTGCCATGGAACGGCAGAGCTGTTCTTCGTCTTCTATAATTAAAATGTGCATGATGGTCTCCTTTTTGAATTTCCAGATTTATAGTTTTATAATATCAGAATCAAAAGGTTAGAAGATAGTCAGTGTTTGTACGATAGGATTTTTGATTCTGACATATTATCAATTTTATCATAGCACACGAAGTATAAAATTCGTATAAAAAAGAAAACGATTTCATATTAAAATATCTGATTATAAAGTTTTTTAACCGCATCAAACTGCGGAGCAGTTATTCGGTGTAGATCCATGTAGCGAAGCGGATTGCGAATATCTGCCAGACTACGTTTCAGATTTGTTCGGGATTGATTACAAAATAAAATTCGAAAAAAGTTATTTTCTTAACACAGATTTTATTTCTCAGATGCTATAATGTGTGCATATCAATAAAACGATGCCTGTTATGCGGGGATAAAATCCAGATCTGCAGACAGACACAGGAAAATAATTAAAAGTAATATAAAAATCATAACAGTAAAAAATGAAGGGAGCTTACTTATAATGAAAAACAGAAGAATGAGATTAATGGCGATTTTTGCAGCAGGTGTATTAAGTGTGACATCTATGGGAGGTATTGTAACTGTACATGCAGGGGAGGCTCTTGCAGTGCCAGCAGATGAAGCAGGTGTAGTCCAGACGGATGGTAAGGATGTTCAGGCAGCAGAAGATGGCAGTGTGGCAGCTTCCGAGGGTCTGATTGCTGAATCCTTCAAACCTCAGAGATTGCTCAGCCTGCACAGGATACTTATGAATATCCATTCCTTGGAATGAAATTAGGGATTTCCAAAGATCTGAAAGAGCAGATGGAGAAGAAGAACATTTCCATGTTTACAGATGAGAGATGGAATGACAATGCAGATGCAGTCACATATGCCACAGCAAGCTGGTGCACCCTGACAGATGAGCAGAAGGATGCAGAGGTGGACAAGATGGGTACCGGATATGACGACTGGCTGAAAAGTCTCAGCAGAGTAGGTGTGATCGGAATGTATGATGAGGAATCCCAGAAAGATCTGGATACGATTACCGGCTGTACAGAGCATAAAGAACTGGGTACCAGCAGTGACGGTAAATATAAATATTATCTCAGCACAAACAAGGATGCAGATGCAGACCTGTTAAAGGATGTGGAGGGGATTGAGGTAACACTTACAGAAATGACTCCTTTCCAGATGCTCTCTGCATTTGACCAGCCACAGGATACTTCTGACAGTACAGAGGCGACTGAAGGAACAAATGTAGGTAAATTTGAAACAACAGGAGTTGATGGAAAAACTTACACACAGGATATCTTCAGCAAATATGATCTGACTATGGTAAATATTTTCACCACCTGGTGTTCTCCATGTGTCAATGAGATTCCTGATCTGGAGAAACTTTATCAGGAGATGAAGGATAAAGGTGTGGGAGTAGTAGGCGTGACACTGGATACAGTAGGCAGTGGTGGAAAGCAGGATGAGGAAGCAGTGAAAAAGGCTCAGGTACTTCAGAAGAAAACAAAGGCATCTTATCCATTCCTGATCCCGGATTCCGGAATGATGAACGGACGTCTCAATGGAATCTCTGCTTTCCCGGAAACATTCTTTGTTGACAAAAATGGAAATATTGTAGGCGAGACTTACTCCGGAAGCCACAGCCTGGACGAGTGGAAAGAAATTGTGGAAAAAGAGCTGGCGAATGTCACAGAGGGAAAATAAAAAATGAATAAATTGAAAACCAGCAAAATATGGAACAGTAAATGGCCGGCGTTGATTCTTATGCTTGTGGGAGCCTGCTTTATGGGATATGGGATTTCCCGCGGAGAGCTGGCAGTGGTGTTTACAAAAGCCATTAACATCTGTATGGAATGTGTGGGAATTGGATAAATGAGTAATAAAAAGAACAGTGATAACAAAAGTAATAAGAAACAAAATACAAAAAATATGAAGATCAATGAGTGGCCCCGACACGGAATCCAGGCACTGTGGGCGTTCATTACAAACAGTCATGTTACCGGCTTTGTTACAGGCAAAATTTACACAGGCAAACTAAAAAATGCCTGTGTTCCGGGACTGAACTGCTATTCCTGCCCCGGTGCTGTAGGCGCCTGTCCTATCGGTTCTCTTCAGGCTGTGATAGGGAGCTGGAATTTCAAGATGGCTTATTATGTGGTGGGATTTCTTATCTTCATTGGAGCTATGGTGGGAAGACTGATCTGCGGTTTTCTCTGTCCCTTCGGATTGATTCAGGATTTGTTGAATAAGATTCCATTTCCTAAGAAAATTCGTACATTCAAGGGAGATAAACTGCTTCGCAAGTTGAAATATGTGATTTTTGCAGTATTTGTGATCCTGCTTCCATTGTTTCTGGTGGATATTATGGGACAGGGTGCACCCTATTTCTGCAAACTGATCTGCCCGGCAGGAACACTGGAGGGCGGACTGCCACTGGTACTTCTGAATAAATCCATGCGCAGTGCACTGGGCTGGCTGTACATATGGAAGAATGTGATCCTGATCATAACGATTATTCTCTCCATTTTGATCTACCGTCCGTTCTGCAAATATATCTGTCCTTTGGGAGCACTTTATTCCATCTTTAATCCTGTTTCCCTGTATAAATACAGAGTGGATAAAGATAAGTGTATAAAATGCGGAAAATGTGCAAAAGCCTGCCAGATGATCGTAGACCCTGTGGAAAACTCCAACAGTCCGGAATGTATCCGCTGCGGCAGGTGCAAGAAAGTTTGCCCGACAGATGCAATCCAGTGTGGGATCAGAAAAACACCTGACAGACTATAAAAAGTAGTCTGCCAGGTGTTTTTGTATGTTTTTATTGGAAAATGTACAAAAATATCGAAAAATATATAAAAAACTGGTAAAATCATATTGTGAAAATACAGAACAGAAAATGAGGTGACTGTATGGCAAAGAAGAGAAAAAAACCGAAGATGGAATTCCGTTATTATCAGATGCCTGCCGGAAGTCCGATCCTGGCTCTTCTGGGACAGAAGTGGGTTCAGAATTATGGAAATGATGTGGATTATCTTCATTTTCATAATTATCTGGAGATTGGTTTCTGTTACGAAGGGGATGGAGTTATGGCGTTTGGTGAGGCTAAAATGCGGTTTTCGGGAAGAGAATTTACGGTGATTCCACCCAATTATGCTCATACGACTAACAGTGATCTGGGTACGGTCAGTAAATGGGAGTATCTTTTCATAGATGTGGAAGGTTTCATGAAAAAATTTCTGAACAATCCGGTAAAGGCTGAAAAAATGATTCAGAGAATATATTCTAAGGCTTTATTTCTGAAAGAGAATGAGTCCCCCTCTATAGCTGCAAAAATTCTTAAGATCATGAATATCATGCGTGAGGGAGAAGAATTTTATATTGAAGAATCCAGTGGAGTTCTTGCGGCATTACTAGTAGAAATTGCCAGACTGAACCGGGTTTCACCGGAAGACAGGGTGGAAGAGGAAACAGGGAAACTTACAAATATGATCACCCGTGTACTGGATTTTGTTTCTTATCACTATATGGAGGACATTCGGATTGAGGACCTGGCGAAAATCTGTCACATCAGTGAAACTCATTTCAGAAGAGTATTTACATCGCATATGAAAGTAAGTCCTTTGGAGTATATTAATTCTGTGCGGATTCATACTGCCTGTGAATTTCTGCAGAAAACAGATATACCGGTGGCAGATATTGCGCACAAATGTGGTTTCACGACCAATTCAACGTTTAACCGGAACTTCAGACAGATAATGGGAGTGACTCCGGTTGAATGGAGAAAACGGCCGGAGAATTATGAACAGCAGCTTTTGGATTTCGATATTCATTCAGAGGAAGGATGGTAAAAAAGTTATGAACTATAAGATTGTGGAGCAGGTATCAAGAAAGAAAAAGAGTATGTCCGGAGTCCTGTGTGTGGTAATGATTATTTTTGCAGTGCTTTTTGTGGTTATGGGAATCACGATTTCCCAGGCATTTATGCTTCCGGGATTTCTGCTTGCGGGGCTGTATTTTGTCTTTGATATATTCAGTCAGAAGGATTATGAATACATGATGGAAAACGGTCAGTTTGAAATAGATGTGATCTATGGCAAGAAGTATCGCAAAACAGCTCATATACTGGAACTGGGTAATCTGGAGACAGTGGCACCGCACTGGCATGAAAGTGTTGCAAGGTACAAAAAGAATGGTGGAACGGAGAAGCTGAAAAAATACGATTATACCTCTTATGATGAAGATACTCCTTATTATACAATGATCATCCGGGAAGACGGGCACAAAATAAAACTGCTTCTTGATCTTAATGAGGAACTGCTTCATGCGATGAAAACACAATATCCTGAAAAAGTCTATTTTGCATAAAATGAATTAAAAACTGTAAAATATGTACAAAAAATTGAACGGAAAATTTATGAAATAATAACAAAGGTCATTTTAAAGACAAAAATTATATATTTTTTTGTCCATGAAAGTGGCCTTTGTTATTAAAATTACATAGTAAAAACATAGTAAATGAGTAAAAGTGAACAAAAAATATATTTTTAAAATATTTTTAATAGTGCAAAATACATAAAATGGTCGAAATTGCACATTATGTGTGCGGTTATGCAAACTATACCTGAAAATCGGATGCTATAATCAACTTACAAGCGATTCGGAAGAAAGAATAAGCTTAATAAAAGGAGGATATAAATATGAGAAAAAAAATTACTCGCAGTATTAATGACCGGTGCTATGGTAGCATCCTTTTGCAGGATCAGCTACAGCTGTTTTTTGCGAAATCTGATGATGACAACAAGTTAACTGTATGGGCGTGGGATCAGAAACTTCAAACATCAAATCCAATGCAGATCGCAGCAGATCAGTATGCAAAAAGATCATGAGGGATTTTCTGTAGATATCGTAGAGACATCTTCTGATGACTGCCAGACTAAACTGACAACAGCAGCAAATGCAGGCGATTACAGCACACTTCCTGATATCGTTCTTATGCAGGACAACAGCTATCAGAAATATCTGAAGAGCTATCCGGATGCATTCACAGATCTGAAAGATATCAACATTAACTGGGATGATTTTGGTAAACTGAAACAGTCCTATTCCATGGTAGATGATACACACTATGGTGTTCCGTTTGATAATGGTGCTGTTATTGCATGCTATCGTACAGATATCCTTGACGAGGCAGGATATACTATTGATGATCTGACAGATATCACATGGTCCAAGTTCATGGAAATCGGTAAAGATGTTCATGAAAAAACCGGAAAATATCTTCTTACAAGTGAAGCTACAGGTGGCGATACTCTGATGATGATGATGCAGTCCTGCGGAGCTAACTTCGTAAACGAAGATGGCGAAGCTTACATCGTAGGCAATGAAGTTGCAGAGAAATGCATCAATCTTTATGTAGATCTGGTTAAGAATGACGTTGTTAAACTTGTAAATAACTGGGATGAATATATCGCTACTATTACAGGCGGTGAGGCAGCAGGTATTGTAAATGGTAACTGGATCACAGCTACTCTGATGTCTACAGAAGATCAGAAGGGTCTGTGGCAGATCACAACAATGCCTAAAGTAGACGATGTTGATACAGCTACAAACTATGCAAACAATGGTGGATCTTCCTGGTATGTTACATCCAACTGCCAGAATGTAGAACTTGCAGAAGATTTCCTTGCAAGTACATTTGGTTCCAGCACAGAGTTCTATGATACAATCCTTCCGGAAGCAGGTGCAATCTCCTGTTATCTGCCGGCAGGTGAATCTAAGGTTTACAACGAGCCAAATGAATTCTTTGGTGGACAGCCAATCTTCTCCACAATTGTAGAATACTCTTCTCATATTCCGGAGTTCACAAAAACACCGTATCATTATGAATCAAGAGAATGCGTCAACACAGCAGTTGTAAATATCGTAAACGGCACACCTGTAGAAGATGCCCTTCAGGAAGCTCAGGATACTCTGGCATTCAAGATGACTGAATAAATTCTGATCGCAGGATCAGATGATGTCAGGATTGCGGGAACAGTGAAACTGTGAAGCAATCTGTAGACAGTGATTAAGTGAATGAAAACAGGTAAGTGCGGGGGACTACCAGCAGTCCCCCATCTTACTGCAAAGAGTTGGTAATTGTCCGGCAAAATGCTGAACAGTTACAGAGTTTTTTGAAAGGAGGAGTTCACGTGAATTCTAAGAAAAAAGGTATGTCTCTGCTTGGCAAGCAGAGGGCAGCAGGATGGACGTTCCTGGCTCCTGCAACTATCATGATCGCGATCATGAGCTTTTATCCAATGATACGTGCATTTATCATTTCCCTGCAGACCGGAGCCGGAGCAAATATGAGATTTGCAGATCCGATCTTCAGCAACTATAAACGTATTCTGGCAGACAAGGTATTTCAGCAGTCTATTGCAAATACATTCCTGTATCTGATCATTCAGGTGCCGATCATGCTGATACTGGCAATTCTTCTGGCACAGCTTCTGAATAACAAAGATTTGAAATTTAAGGGATTTTTCCGTACTTGTGTATTTCTTCCATGTGCGACATCCCTGGTATCCTATTCATTGATCTTCCGTTCCATGTTTGCTACAGATGGTCTGATCAACAGTATTCTGATCAAACTTGGAATCTTATCTACCGGCTATAATTTCCTGGGGAATTCCGCCAGTGCCAAGATTGTAATTATCCTTGCGCTGATCTGGAGATGGACAGGATATAATATGGTATTCTATCTGGCAGGACTTCAGAATATTGAATATTCTGTATATGAAGCAGCCAAAATCGATGGTGCCAATGGCTGGAAGACTTTCTGGAAGATTACAGTTCCGCTTCTGAAACCGACAATTATCATGACATTCATCATGTCAATTAATGGTACACTGCAGTTGTTCGATGAGTCTGTCAACCTGACAAAGGGTGGACCGGCAAACTCAACAATCACAATGTCCCACTATATTTACAATACATGTTTTATTAACGTACCAAACTTTGGATATGCAGCAGCAATGTCATTTATCATATTCATTATGGTAGCTGTACTTGCATTTATTAATTTGAAAGTAGGTGATACACGTGACTAAGAAAAACAAATCAGCCATTCAGAGAAGATTGATTCCAACCTATATTTTTCTGATCATCGTGTCATTTATTTCAGTATTCCCGTTATACTGGATGATTTCAGCTGCAACTAATACATCCACAGATGTATCACGTGGACGAATTATTCCGGGAAGCCATTTTATGGAAAACTTCCGTAATCTTACATCCCAGCAGCCACTGTGGAGAGCACTTGGAAACTCCTTCTTTTATGCAATCCTTACTACAGTGATCTGTCTTCTGATCTGCTCTATCGCAGGTTACGGATTT
>ENA-OQDT01000457-OQDT01000457.1-human-gut-metagenome-genome-assembly--contig:-NODE-457-length-26411-cov-4.979151_pt1 | contig 26411 bp, 28 predicted proteins | sample MGYA00242786_ERZ504617 | MGnify/ENA primary metagenome ERZ504617 (study PRJEB26092, sample SAMD00036337) | human gut metagenome | host: Homo sapiens | study: EMG produced TPA metagenomics assembly of...
CGATACAGAGTATTTTGAAGTGTCCTGGCACCCATGTGCGAGGCCGGATCACCAGACATGGCAGGGCAAAGTATTCAGCAGAAAACAGTTGGAAACGGTCTGCGGCTATGGGACAGTAACAGGATTGTGCGGTGCAAACTGCCGGCATACGTTCCATCCGTTCATTCCCGGTGTTTCTGAACGACTCTATCCGGATGACTGGCTGGAAGAACAGAACCAGAAAGAAGCCAAAACAAAGGAATGGAACGGCAAGCAGCTCAATGCCTACGAACAGACCCAGCAGCAGAGGAAGATGGAGACCGCCATGCGTGCCCAGCGCCAGAAGATTCGGCTGTTGCAGGAAGCCGGAGCTGACAAGGACGACATCATGCTGGAAAAAGCAAAGTACCAGGGACAGCTGAACGAGTATAAGCAGTTCAGCAAGAAGATGGGACTTCTGGAACAGCGTGAACGAATCTATCAGGACGGACTGGGCAAGGTAGCGACCAACACGAAACAGCAGAACGCACGCTATACGCCGGAGATGATGCGGAATGCTAAGATTGATTCGAACCAGTACGAACGGTACAGGGAAGTGCTGAAAGAAGATGCCGGAAGCCTTGCGGATTTCAGGCAGATGAAGTATAATGACCCTGAGAAGTGGGAAGAACTACAGCATAGATATTCAGTTGTAAGACTGTACGATGTTGATTCCGGTGAAATGTCCCCGTCTAAGATCTACGAACTGGATCAAAAAGCATTCCAGACGAAGACGGAACTCTTTACTGGCGATGCTAAACGCAGAGGCAACATTGCAGTTATGGAGTTTGATGGCGATACAAAGTTCGGAAATAGTCAGTTGAATAGTGTACGCGATCAGTGTTATCAAAATTTCAAGGGAGACAAAACATCATTAGTGCTTGGAACAGAAAACCCCAAGTTTGAAACTTCTTTTATAGGGACACATGATAGAAGGGTAGATAGCGAAGCAAAGTTATTTGAATATGCAGCATCAATCGCTGGAGACGGAAAAGAGCATACAATAAATCTGTTATCGGAACGTTGCATGTGTGAAAGTTGTCGAGGCGTTATGCAGCAGTTTAAAGAGAGTTTTCCAAATGTCAAGGTAAATGCTGTATCAAACGCAAAGAAACAGGCAGAAAAGAATAAAAACAAGCCATGGGCAGGAAGAACGAGGTAGGCGACATGAGAGCAGAAGATGATCTTACATATCAGGAATATAAAGACAGAGTTCATGATGCCATGAATTTAATAGAATTTTATGGCTGGACACCGAGACAGGTCACAGACTGGATGACAGAAGAAGATAATGAGCTGCTTATTGGCACATCAGAAGCACTCTGGATCATTTCTATTGGAGCCTATGAAGTAGAGCATGACATTCTGGAGGAGAGGGTGCTGGAGCAGTTGTCGTATCATATCCCACGCTATGAGATGGGAAAATACAACGACATCACACCGGAAGAAAGAGAGCTTCTGGAGAAGGATATTGCATTTATCCGCTCGAAAGTCGAATTGTGGAAGCTGAAAAGCTATGATGGGTGATGCTTATGGACAATTTCAAAATCATTTACAAAATACTTTTTACACTGGAAAGGTCCATGGATCTGGAGAAATTTAATCCGGACAGCATCAGCCCGGAAGCATTGAAGATTTCTGATGAACGTTGGAATAAATACATGGAAATGTTGTTGGATGCAGGATATATAAAAGGGGTAAAGATACAGAAATATGTAGCAGGTGGAACCAGTGTGGATATCGATGACATCCGTATCACTTTAAAAGGTCTTGAATATCTGAGCGAAAACAGCATCATGCAAAGGTTATATAAAGCAGCAAAGGGAATAACGGAATTAGTTCCGTAGTTTTACCACTGGTCTTTCGACTGGTGGTATTTTTATACCCATTTTTAAGGAGGTGAGAAACATAAAAAGCAAAACTTACGAAGAATTTGTCGAAAAATTCAAACCGAAGAAAACGACAGACGACTGCTATACACCGCCGGAAATATACGAAGTCATAAAGGACTGGGTTTGCAAACGTTACAATATCGATCCTGGGAACGTGATCCGCCCATTCTGGCCGGGCGGCGATTACGAAAAAGACGAGTACCCGCCGGGATGTGTGGTGGTGGACAACCCGCCTTTTTCCATCCTGAAAAATATATGTGAATTTTATCTGGAACGGGGCATCCCGTTCTTTTTGTTTGCCCCGGCACTCACAGTGTTAAATGGTAAGACTACCTGGAACAGAATGAACCACATTGTGTGTGACTGTTCGATCGTGTACGAAAACGGGGCAACGGTGAAGACATCGTTCGTCACCAGCTTCGAACCGGAAACGGCAGCGGAGACATCACCGGAGCTGACCAGGCTGGTGAATGATACAACGGAAAAGCTGAGGCAGGAAAAGTCCCGGACATTGCCAAAGTATGAGTATCCGGATCATATCGTCACCGCTGCCATGATGCAGAAAATGGCACGTTACGGCGTACATTTCCGGGTAGGCGTGAAGAATGCCAGCTTGTGCGAACCCTGGACGCCCAGAGAGCCATGAAAAAAGAGATTTACGGGTCGGGGCTTCTGCTGTCAGACCAGGCGGCAGCCAGGAAGCAGGCGGCAGAAAAGCAGGCGGCAGGAAATGCAGGAAGCGTCATCCGTTATGGGCTCTCGGAGCGTGAGAGGGAACTGGTGGAAGAATTAAATAAATCAACACTGTATTAAGAAAGAGAGGAATAAAAACATGAAGAAATTATTTATCAGCCAGCCAATGAAAGGCAAATCAGATGAGGAAATTTTAAGAGAGAGTAAAAAAAAGCGATCCAGTGTGCGGAAAGACAGTTAAATGAGCCGGTGGAGGTAATCGACAGCTTCTTCCAGAATGCACCGGCAGACGCAAAACCGCTCTGGTTTCTGGGGAAATCCCTGGAACTTCTGGCGGGTGCTGATATTGCGTATTTCACAAAAGACTGGAAAGGAGCAAGAGGCTGCCGTATCGAACACACTTGTGCATTGGAATATGGGATTGAAACAGTTGTGGAAGATTATTCCAATGACTGAGCGCTACACCGTCACAAAAGACGCAGACAGGCTTGCACCGAACTGGCTGGCGGGCCGGATCAATTACACAACGATCAAATTCTTATACCGGGACAAAGACGGACACGCAGAGCTGAAGGGGGTGAGGATTGGCGATGAAGTGGCACAAATTGGCGACACGGTACAGTTCAACGGCAGACGGTTATCCGTAGAAAGGCGGTGATCCAGGTATCTCCCTTTAAGGCACGGGGTTACGTGTCTTATTTTTATGCCCTGCCATAAGGCGTAAAACTGGGCAGTTACCCGGCCGGAGGTCTAACCGGCTATATCCCACACCGCTGAAAGAGCGGTCAATAAAACATTTCAGGAGGAACGAAGCAATGAAAAATATCTATGAGATTCTGAAAGATTACGGTCTGGAGATCCCGGAAGAGAAAAAGGCAGACTTTGACAAGTCATGGAAGGAAAATTACCGCACCAAAAACGAGTACGACAAAGCAGTGAACCAGCGGGACGAGTACAAGACTTCACTGGATACGGTAAACGGGAAGCTCAAGGAGTTTGAGGGCGTGGATGTCGCAGACCTCAAAGGGCAGATCACAAAACTCCAGGACGACTTGAAAACGCAGAAAGAGAGGTATGACGCAAAGGAAGCAGAACGTCTGTTTACGGATTCCGTCAGATCTGCGATCAAGGAAGCAGGAGGCAGAAATGCAAAGGCGGTCATGGCACTGCTTGACATGGATGCCTTGAGGGAATCCAAAGACCAGAGTGCGGACATCAAGAAAGCACTGGATGCCGCAAAAGAGTCTGATGCTTATCTGTTTGGATCAGATGAACCATTCAAGAATCCGGTCGGACCGTCCGGCGGAAACGGCGGCACGGACTCGACACTGGCTGCCATGAGGGCAGCGGCAGGATTACCACCTGCGGAAAGCAAATAGAAAAGGAGAGATGAAACATGGCAAACACAATTGCATTAGCAAAAAATTATCTGGATATCATTGACGAGGTGTACAAAAGTGCATCTGTGACCGCAGATCTGACCAGCGACGCGAGCATGATGCGTGCCGGAGCGAACGTAAGTGAGATCTTATACCCGCAGATCGAGGTTGGAGGACTGGGAAATTATGACCGCAATTCCGGTTATACTTCTGCGGCTGTATCACTGAAATGGGCGACCGCACGCTTCAACTATGACCGTGGTGCAAAGCTGGAAGTGGATACGATGGACAACCAGGAATCTATGAACCTGGCATTTACGAGGGCAGGAGCAGAGCTGCAGAGAACCAGGGTAGCACCGGAAGCAGATGCCTTTACCTTTGCGACCATCTGCGGATTTGACGGCATCACAAAGAAAGCGGAGAACCTGGCAGATGCAGAAGCATTCCTGAAAGCCCTGATCGAGGCAAAGAACGTGATGGATGAGGACGAAGTGCCGGAAGAGGGCAGGATCCTGTATGCGACCCCGACACTGATGAACGGGGTCATGGCACTGGACACAACGAAGTCCCGTGAGATCCTGAACGCATTCAACATCAAGAAGAAGGTGCCGCAGTCCAGATTCTATACAGCGATCCATCTGCTTGACGGAAAGAGCGAGGGTGAGGAAGCCGGACATTACACGAGAGGTACGGCAGCCTACGAAAAGACGAAGGATTCTTCGGTGGTATCCGGGAAAACCTACTACACACAGAATGGGGGCAGCTATGAAGCGGTTAAAAGCCCGGCAGCGGGAAGCATTTCCACCTACTATGAGAAAATCGTGGAGGAAGGAAAAGACATCAACTTCATGATCATCCATAAACCGGCGATTATCAAATTTGATAAGCACATTGCGAGAGACATCATCCCGGCAAGCCTGAACGCAAATGCAGACGGTGATATCCTGAAATACCGCAAGTATGGCCTGGTGGATTACTACCGCAACAAAGCGGCCGGCTTCTACGTGTCACACAAAGCCTGAGGGGGGCGGCCTATGACACAGTATACTGATTATACATTCTATACAGGGCAGTATGGCGGTGAGCTGACGGAAGAACAGTTCCGCAGGGTGATCGTGCCGGTGTCGGGCTACATCCGGAGGATCACGTTCGACCGTGCGGACAGATCCATGGAAGAAGTGCAGCATGCCGCCTGTGCGTGCTGTGACCTTCTGCACGCAGACCAGGCAGCAAAGGCAGAACACCAGGGAAAAGAGGTCGCATCAGAAAACATTGACGGCTATTCTGTTTCGTATGTACAGGAACAGGGTGGCAAAACTGCCCAGGAGATACTGGCGGGCAAGATCTACCAGACGGCGGCGTTGTACCTGGAACCGACCGGCCTGTTGGATATGGGGGTGTATGACGATGCTGACCAACACTGACGCAACCATCTTCCACCGCCGTTATAATCCGGCAACCCGTCTGGATGAGTGGGGGAGCGTATACATCCCGGCTGTTTGGTGGCATGAGGCGGAACAGTCCAGCGTCACCACGGAAGGCAGGAAGACCGCGGATGCCTATACGGTCCGAATCCCGAATATAACAGTCCTGGTCAAAAAGGATGATTACCTGGTAAGGGGGCAGTGCAGCATGCAGATGAAGACGGCGAAAGACCTGGCCGGCACGGAGCACTTCAAGGTATCGGCGGCAGACTACAACCGGTACGGAGGAAATCCGCACATCAAGGTGACAGGGGGTGCATGATGGCAGAGACCAGAAAAACGTTCCAGATCCAGCAGCCGCAGAACGTCCGCTACAGCGGGCATGGCAGCGGCGGGATGTTCACGGCAAGGATGGAATGGGATGCCTCCCTTGCGGCAAGGCTCAACGGCAACCTTGCACGGGCACAGACCTATGTGGATCAGACCTGCATAGACCGTATGGAACCGGAAACACCGTTCCGAAGCGGCACACTGCGGGATGCGGCAACACTTGGCACGGTCACCGGTTCCGGTCTGATCGTGCAGTCCACACCGTACGCCAGAAGGCAGTACTATGAACACAAAAAGCAGTCCAAATGGTTCGAACGCATGAAGAACCGGCACAAGGACAGCATCCAGAAGGAGGCGGGTAAAATTGCATGCGGAAAGTAGCATCATCGAGAGCATCCGCACATTCTTCCTGACCTGTCCGTTTTTACATGACGGCCGGGTCAACGTGGATTACCTGGGCGAGGAGATGAGTTACTCCATCGACCCGCTCCCGTGTGATCCGGTGATCCAGAAATATGTGGATGGCGGGAAAAAGAAACAGTACCAGTTCGCCATCTGTTCCAAGGAAGCCTATGACGAGGATGCCAGGGTGAATATCGAGAACAGTGGATTCTACCAGGAGCTTCAGGAGTGGCTGGAAGAATCCTCGGACGATGGGGAACTTCCGGAGCTGGCGAACAAAAAGCAACATACAACAGCAATCGAAACTTTAAACAGCGGTTACTTGTACGATGCCGAAGCAAATCTTGCTACGTATCGTATTGAGTGCCGCTTGATTTATGAACAGGAGGCTTGATTTATATGGCAGGAAATAAAACAAAATTAGTAAAAAGAACAGGCAGAGTGTCCTTTTATGGCGTACCGACAGGAGAGGGAGCAGAACCAACAGAATTTACCCGTATGGAGAAGTTCACAACATTATCGGAATCCAAGAACCCGACCACCTATGAACGTCAGTATGTAGACAAGGATTCCAGTGACAGCGATGTTACCGGTTATGGCACTTCATGGTCCTACAACTTCGATATGCACGAAAACAACCTGATCCTGATGGACATCGCATCCGTGCACGATGATGAACTGACCGGAGAGACCAGAAACATCGTTGTTGTGGACTTCTTCGACAAGGGAGAAGCGACCGCGGATGATGAGTTTGTGGCAAGAAAACGTGAGTTCTCTATCCTTCCGGATGCATCCGGTGACGGAACCGATGCATTACAGTATTCCGGATCGTTTGGAGTGAAATCCGAGCCGATCAAAGGCTATGCCAAAGTTGCGGCGGACGGTAAAAGCTGTACATTCCTGGAAAAGCCGACCGTAGGCTGATGACCTGTGAACCCATTATATGAACCACTGCCGAAAAGCGTTGAGGTCGGGGGCATCCCCTACCCGGTCAAGACGGACTTCCGGGCAGTGCTGAAGCTGATACAGGAAGTCAGGCAGACCGAGGAGCCGGAAGCCCGGCTCCTTCTGGTTCTGGGGATATTTAAGGAGATGCCGCAGGACATCCAGGGGGCCGTCCAGGCGGTCACGGGATTTATAGCCGGTGTCCACGCTGACAGAAACGAGAGGGAACGAAATGACGGTAGAAAGCAGACATTCAGCTATGAACAGGACGCACCGTATATCGTCAGCGATTTCCGCAATTATTACGGCATTGACCTGCTGAAATGCAAATACCTGCACTGGTGGAAGTTCCAGATGTTGCTGGAAGGTCTGCCGGATGATTCCGGTGTAAAAACCCGCATCGGCTACCGTTCCATCGATGCCGGAAAAATCAAGGACCGGCACGAACGGCAGCGGATTCAGAAAATACAGAATGCAATCGCACTGAAAGATGAAACAGACGAGGAATATATCAGCGAACTGTTTGCGGACGCGATGTGGGGAGACTGATAAGATGGGAGGCAGGAAATGGCAGACGGAACATTAAGATTTGATACCGCGATTGATGAGAGCGGATTCCAGAAGGGCTTAAAGCGGATTGAGCAGGCGGCCAAAGGTGCAACGCAGCAGACTACCTCCGAGGCACAGAATGCGGCAAAACAGGCAGAACAGGCAACACAGCAAGCAGCAGACAAGGCCGCAAAGGATGCTGAAAAAGCAGCGAAGAAAGCAAAGAAGGCGGCAGAAGAGGTCCAGGACGCAGTAGAAGATGCAACAGATGCGATCACAGACGCGGCAGAAGATGCCGGGCAGAATACAGCAGAGTCCGTTCAGGATGCTGTGAACAATATTGTGGAAGTTGTGGAAGAAGCAAGCGCAGATGCGGCAGATGCCGCAGAGGAAGCCGCGAAACGTGCACAGGAAGAAATCGAGCGTAGTACGAAAGAGACAGAGGAAGAGATCGAGCGCAGTTCCAAGCAGACAGAAGAGGACATCGGCGGCGGTTTCGAGGGCGGCTCAGATCGTGCAAGTGCCGCCATGGATGCTCTTGCACAGGCTCTTGTAGCTGCGGGGGTAACTGCATCTGTTAAGGCGATCACAGACGCACTCATGGACTGCACACAGGCGAGCATGCAGTTCGAGACGGCGATGGCGAAGGTCGGCACGATCGCAGACGAAACCCAGAAGCCGCTTGGGGACATGCGAAACGAGATCCTGGCATTGTCCAGTGAGACCGGTAAGAGTGTCGGGGAACTGGCGGAAGCGACCTACCAGGCTATTTCTGCATCGGTAGCGACCGAAAGCGCCGTGGATTTTGTCGGCACGGCGAACAAGCTGGCTGTCGGTGGATTTTCCGACACCACGACTGCCGTGGACATCCTGACGACCGCCATCAATGCCTATGGCATGTCAGCGGATGATGCAGCGAAGATCTCCGACGTCCTGATCACAACACAGAACTTAGGTAAAACATCCGTTGCACAGCTGGGTGCCAGCATGGGCATGGTCATCCCGCTGGCGGCAGCATACAACATGGATCTGGAAGACCTGTCGGCAAGTTATGCATTGCTGACCGCCAACGGCACACAGACCGCCCAGGCGACGACCTACGTCAAGGCGGCACTGAACGAACTTGGGAGCAGCAGCTCCGTTGTCGGTTCAACGCTCAAGAAGCAGACCGGCAAGACCTTTGCAGAATTGATGGCAGAGGGCAATTCCCTTGGGGATGTGCTGCAGGTTCTTGCTGACAGTGTGGACGGGGACACGACCGCGTTCAACAACATGTGGTCGAGTTCCGATGCTGGGGTTGGCATGCTGTCCATCCTGAACAGCGGAACGTCCAAATATAACAGCCTGGTGCAGGCGATGGAAGGAAGCACCGGGGCGGCAGCCACCGCTTTCGAGAAGATGTCAGAAACCGGGGAGTTTGCCCAGCAGCGTTTCCAGAATGCCACCGAGAACCTGAAAATAGCGATCGGTGATGTGCTTGCGCCTGCATTGATGGAACTCCAGCAGAGCGGGGCAGATGCGATGGAATGGGCAACTGAGTTTGTCAAGGAACACCCGGAAGTTGTGGCGGCAGTCACGGCACTGGCGGCAGCCCTTGCAGTACTGGCAGCTGCACTGGCTGGGTTGCTGGTCGTTCAGCAGGTGCAAAAAGCATTTTTAGCATTTTCAGCAGCATTACTTGCAAATCCGGTCGGTGCCGTAGCAGTAGCACTTACAGCACTTACAGCACTTACAGCAGCGGCCGTTGCGTTTGGGACAGTCATGAAAGATCGGACATCGGAGTCTGTTAAGAACCGCAAGGCGATCGATCAGTGCAAAGATTCCTACGATGAACTGAAAGACAGCATGGAAGAACATGCGAAAGAGAGAAAAGAAAGCATCAAGAGTGCAAAAACGGAAGTGGCTACCTATCAGACCCTTGCTGACAAGCTCTATGAACTGTCTGACAAAACAAATAAAACAACCTCGGACAAAGCACAGATGAGCACGATGGTTGACCAGCTCAACGAAGCCATGCCGGAGCTCGGTCTTTCCATCGATGAAACTACCGGGGCACTGAACAGGGAGAAATCCGCAGTGGATGCCGTGATCGATTCCATGAAGCAGCAGGCACTTGCAAATGCTTATCAGGAACAGGCAAACAAGGCGGCTTCTGATCTGGCAGAGGCAAAGATCCAGCTGTCAGAAGCGGAAGAAGTGCTCAACGACCTGCGGTCACAGGCAGTTAAGAAAATCAATGAACATAACGCTGCAGTACAGGATGGCACGGAAGCCGTGCAGGAAATGGCGAGCAGTTACGCAGCAGCCGGTGAACCGGTTGACGAATATGCATTACATCTGAACGCCCTGAATGGTCAGATAAAAGAACAGGAAGAAGTCGTTGCCGGCTTACAGGGGACAACTTCGGAAGCAGATGAAAGATACAACAAAATAGCGGAGAAAGCTTACGAGTATAAAACCGCTGTTGAAGAATCAAACCGAGGTGTAGCAGATTCGAGTACAGAGATGTCTGACGAGGTCAAACAAGCCTACGAGGACACGAAAACGTCCATTCAGAACAGCTTAGAGGGTGCAACGGATGCATTCAAGAAGTTTTCCGGAGGCGAAGAGATTGACAAAGGCAAAATCGTAGCAAATCTGAAAAGTCAGGCTGAAGGAGTAGAAGAGTGGGGGCAAAACCTGAAAGCTCTTGCAGGACGTGCCGGAGAGGGAATGACCAAAGAATTGTATGATTACCTGGTCAAATTAGGACCTCAAAGTGCAAATCTGGTCAAATCATTTACCCAGATGACAAGTGATGAATTACAGGATGCTGCTACAGCATTTTCGCAAGCTGGCGGCGAACTTTCAGAAGGCATCACGAGCGAGCTGGCTTCTGCATCTGCCAACTGGGGCAACGCAGGGCAGGAGATCGCACAGGCGGCTGGAGAAGCCGGACAGCAGAGCGGCAAGGACTACACTGACAAGGCAAAAAGCGAGATCGAATCCGGCCAAAAGGAAGTCACAGAGGCGGCTAAAAAAGGCGGCGAGGAAGCCGGAAAAGAGTCACAGAAAGCAACAGCGGAAAGCATCGAAAAGAATTCCGGACAGGTCGCACAGGCGGCTGGGAATTCCATGAAAAAAGCAGCAGACACGGCAAGGACTTACCGAAGTTCTTTCGAAAGTGTTGGCCAGAGCATGTCAGAAGGTGTTGCAGTTGGAATCAACAGGGGATCACCTTTTATACAGAATGCGGTAAACAGCGTCCTCCAATCGGCTGTAAATGAAGCGGAGAAAAAAATAAAAAGAACAGCCCTTCCCATGTATGGCGCGATGAAATCGGACTCAGCATGGCTGAGGGTGTCGCAGTCGGAATTGAACGCGGTGAAAAAATAGTAAATGACAGTGTTGGAGCTATGGCGGACTCATCACTGGAAACCGCAAAGGATACACTTGAGATCCATTCGCCGTCCCATGTTATGCGTGACGAAGTTGGCGCGATGCTTGCGGCTGGTATGGCTGAGGGTGTCGATGATGGAAAAGCAGAGGTTGAAAAGAGTGCCAGAGGTATGGCACGGGTCTCCATTGATGCGACAAAGGATGAGCTGGGCATCCATTCACCGTCCAAAGTATTCAAAGATAAGATTGCACCACATATTGTTGATGGTCTGGTCGCAGGTGTCAGCAAGGAAGAAGGCAAGCTGAAAAAAGCCATGAAGCGGATGGCACAGAGTGCCGTGGATGCGGCAAAGGAAGTGGATGCATCTAAGGGCGGCTACTCGGATGCGGCTTCGAAGATCCTGGCTGCGATCACGGGCAAGATCGATAAACGGCAGGAACTTCTGACGTCAAAGCTGGGCAATAAGTTTGACGGTTATGTAGACGATGCAATAACCGCACTGGAGAAGAAAGCAGAGAAAAAACAGAAAGAGGCGGACAAAGCCAAAAAAAGGAACAAAAAAGAAGAAAGAACTCCAAGCCAAGGCAAAAGAGCTAAAAAAAGAAGCCAGGAATGCAAAAGCCTATGCAAAGGATTTTATGTCGAGCTGGAATGAAGCACTTGAGGACGGTCTGGATGAAGCCTATGACAAGATCAAGGAAAAGCTGGAAAAGAAGCTGGATGGGATCTCGGATAAGTACCAGAAAGCCTATGACAAGATCATATCATTCCGCGATGACATGAAAAGGAAGATGTCAGAGCCGGTCAACATGTACGACCTGGACACCCAGCTGACGCAGATCCAGCGCTACCAGAAAGGACTGGACAGGCTCAAGGACAAGATACCAGAAAGCCTCATGGACCAGATCCTCGGCATGGACCTGAACGAGGCAGACAATTTCGTGGAACACCTGAACGCGATGTCAGAAGATGAGCTGGAAGCGTACAAGAAAAAATGGAATGACCTGCAGGGTACATCCGAAACCTATACCAAGGAATTTTTCAGCAAGCGTCTGACAGACACGAAAGCCGCATGGGAGAATGAGATCACCGAAGTAACGAAGTTCGCACAGGCAGAGATGGACGGGGCAGCCAAAGAGATCGCCAAGAGCCTCATAAGCAGCCTGGATGATGAAAAAGAGACGCTTGGCGGCACGATGAAGACGATCGCCGAAAGTATGATCAAGGAATTTAAGGCGGCGTTCAACATCACGGATGAGGTAAAAGCAGGAACCGCAGCAGCAACAGAAGCAGCAGCGGCACAGGGCAATGCCAAAAGCACCACGGCGGCAAAAGCAGCAGTACGAAAAAGAGCAAGGATAAGTCAAAAACAAAAATAATAAGAAGAATTCGACAAAGAAAACAACGAAAACAAAAGCAGCATTGAAAAGCGTGCCAACAACTGCAAGCCAGGCAGCCTTAAAGAGTGTATCGGCAGCCAGAAATATGACCAGGTCGCTGGCAGAAGCCGCGAAATCCCCGGAAGTGACGGCGGCACTTGAAAACCTGCAGACCGCAGTCATGGGTCTTGGGTATGTGAGTGGCAACCCACCGGTCAATGTGAACGTCTCGCCACCACAGGTGAATGTGACGAACAGCCAGCCGGTGCAGGTACAGGCAGAGATCCATACCACGGTTGACCTGGACGGCAGGACAGTAGGCAGGGCGGTTACGCCTTACGTCAATGAAAACATGGGCACGATACAGAGCAGGGAAAGGAGGGGAAGCTGATGGATGTACAGATCGGAAAGTATAAGATGGGCGATTTCGGGCTGAACCTGCTGGGCATGGAGCTTGGCACCCCGGCAGTCCGGAAAAATACCGTGACCATCCCGGGCAGGAACGGTGCACTGGACCTTACGGAAGCCATTGCCGGATTCCCGCTGTATGACAATGCCACACATAAGCTGACATTTGATTTCCAGGACGGCACCTATGATGAGTGGGTGTCAGTAAGCGGCGACCTGCGTGGAAAGATACATGGGCGCAGGCTTCCGGTTGTGCTCGGGAACGACAGCTATTATTACGATGCCAGGGTAAGCGTGGACAGCAGCAAGCTCAACCAGCAGTACAGCCAGGTCGTGATCACACTGGATGCGGCGCCGTATAAGCTGGCACAGAAAACGTCACTGGATGACTGGGAATGGGACAGCTTTGATTTTGAAACGGATATCATCAGAGATTATAAAAATATCCAGGTACCGGGTGAACTGGTTGTCATAGGCGATGTGATGCCAACAGGATGTGTTTTTGAAGCTTCGGCGGCGGTCACGGTGACGTATGATGGAAAACGCTACCAGCTCCCGAAAGGGCGCAGCACAGTGCCCGACATCCTGATCATGGAGGGCGAGCATACAATGAGTTTTAGCGGAAGCGGCACGGTTTCCGTGGAATACAGGGGAGGGCGGTTCTGACAATGTACAAAGTTACACTGGATGGGGCATACCTATACCATCCGTGGATGCAGGACCGCTGCATCACGGAGGGGGCACTGACGCAGGAGGTCAACAAGAACGGCTCCTGTGATGTTTCGGTTGTACTGGATCATCCACTTGCAGGTTCCGTCCTCCGGAGAAAGTCCATTCTGGAAGTGATCCGGTTCGACCTGGCAAGCAGTGAGGAGACAACCTACAGGGGCGTTGTGATGAACACAGTCGAAGATTCCAGCCTGGAAATGGAGATCCAGACGGAAGGCGATCTGGTATTCTTCCAGGACAGCATCATCCGTCCGTTCCACAAGACCGGCGCGGATGTACCGGGAAGGACAACACCGGGGGATTATTTCAAATGGCTGGTCAAAAAGCACAATGAACAGGTGGACGGTTTCAAACAGTTCGCAGTCGGTCAGGTGACTGTCACAGGGGAGGCAGAAGACCGGGAACGGAACGGTCACAGCACCACAAGGGACATTCTGGACGAGCTGGTCACGGAAAGCGGCGGTTATATCCGCACACGGACCGTTGGCAGTATGCATTATATTGATTACCTGGCAGAATACGAAGCGGCAGGAGGGCAGGATATCCGGCAGGGGCAGAACGTGGTCGACATCACGAAAAACGTCAAAACAGATGACCTTGCAACGCGTCTGATCCCGCTCGGGTCATCGACATCCAATAATGAATGGCCGGTCACGATCGCCAACGTAAACAATGGAAAGGATTACCTGGAAGATGCAGAAGCGGTAAAAGAGTATGGGATTATCACCAAAACAGTAAGTTTTTCGGACATCCAGGACCCGGCAAAGCTGAAAGAAGAAGGCGAAAAGGCTTTCAGGAAGATCAACGGGGCAAGCGTGGTGACAGAATTATCTGCGATCGACCTGTCGGATGCCGGTTATGATGTGGATATGCTGCGGATCGGTGAGAAGGTCTTTTGTGCAGCGCCCACGTACAACATACAGCAACAGCTGCAGATCACGAAGAAGGTGACAGACCTGTTAAAACCGGCAAACAGCAAGGTCACGCTTGGCGGTACGGCATTGACCTACACACAGCAACAGCTGCGGGCAGGGCAGGGGCGTGTGAAGTACACAACAGTAACAGCGATAACGAATGGGAAGATTGATGAAATCTGTATTTAAAGCTAAAAGAAAGGAAGAAGAACAGGATGGCAAATTTTTAGATACAACGGGCTTAACTTATCTTTGGGAGAAGATCAAGACAGTACTTGGCAAAAAGGTAGACAAGGTAGACGGAAAGGGGCTGTCTTCAAATGACTATACGACAGAAGAGAAGGATAAGCTGGGTGGGATCGCAGCCGGTGCGAACAAATATGTACATCCGGCCTATACACCAAAGACAAACGGACTGTATAAAGTGACCGTGGATGCGGCAGGACACGTATCCGGCACGAACCCGGTGACAAAAACAGACATCACCGGCCTGGGCATCCCGGCATCCAATACGACCTACTCCGATTTCAAAGGTGCGACAGCTGACGCGGCAGGTGCACACGGACTGGTACCGGCACCGGCCAAAGGCGGTACTGCCAAACTCCTGAGCGGTAAAGGGACATGGGAATCCATGGAAATGGCCTACGTTGAGGAAAGTTATACGGAAGCTTCTGTCGGGGTCACTTTTGCCGGAAGTACCGTAAAAGCAGGGATCCCAGTCGCTGCTGCCGATAAGATGGGTCTTATGTCCCCGTTGATGTTCACGAAACTGAACGGTCTGCCGACAAATGAAGACTTGTCCGGCACTTACGCGAAAAAGAGCGACATCGCAGGTGTATACAAGTACAAAGGAACCCTGGCAGATGCAACGAAGCTGCCGGCTGCAGGACGGGTGACCGGTGATGTGTACAACCTGGAAGCGGCATCTGATTACGGGCCGGCAGGAACGAACGTGGCCTGGGACGGCAAGGCATGGGATGCCCTGGGCGGCATGTTTGTAGTCGATGCCATCACCAACGCTGAAATTGATGCCATCTGCGTGTGATCGAATTGATATAGGAGGAAGAGACATGGCGTATCTGGACAAGACAGGACTTACTGAGTTATGGAAGAAAGTGAAAAGTTATGTGGATGCCAATGCCGGAGGAACACCGACAACGATTACAGGAAACGCAGGATCAGCTACAAAACTCCAGACGACACGGGCAATAGATGGCGTTAATTTCAATGGTACGGCTGACATTGCCCATTATGCCGTGTGTTATACGTCAGGCTCTACCGCCGCAAAAACAGCCAGCCTGTCGAACTTCAGGCTGGTGATCGGCGCAAGGGTTACGGTACGTTTTAACTATGCCAATACGGCCACAAACCCAACATTGAATGTCAATGCTACCGGGGCGAAGCCGATCTACTACAAAAACAGAAACATCCCGGCATGGCTGATTCCACAGTATGCCGTCCTAGAACTGGTGTATTCCGGCTCTTACTGGTATGTCGCAGGGGTCATTGACGAACGGAAACTGCTGTCAGCGGTCAGCATCAAGCCAACAGCACTGACGACCTGGGCATACACGGCAGGGATCAGCGCCCTGGCAGTGTACGATGAAATACAGGTATGGGTTGAGGTTGGGGATGGTTTCCGTGGATGGGTCACATTATCCAGGAATGACCCGAACAATGCGTGTATAACAGGATATGTCAGCCCGGCATACTTTGGATGCGCGTGGGTACAGTGGGACAAAAGCAACAACAGGATAGGTGTGTATGTACGTACTGTAACAGGCTGGGTAGTTGGAAACATCAGTGCCAGCATGGTCACAGGCATTAAACTCAGATAGGGGGACATATGGGATTTACAGAAAATTTACAGGCAATACTGAAAGCGAGATACGGGAAAGATGTTAGGCAGTCCATACATGACGGGATCAAGAAATGCATGGATACTGTGGATGCAGGACTGGAAGAATGTGACAAACGGTTAAGTGACGCGGAAAAAGAACATACGGCTACATTAAACAATGGACTAAAGGAGTATGACAAGAAGCTGAATGATGCCCTGGCAGAATATGATAACCGGCTGAGCATCGGAATCCAGACACAGCAGTCTGTGGACTTCCAGGCAGAACAGGGAAGCTACTGGTACGTGAATTCAAATAGGACAATAACAAAATACGGGCCAAGCAGCGAGTATATAGCATATACAAATACAGTAATCCCGGTAACTGAAGGCGAGGTGTACGAGGTACACTGTGCAAGATCTGCTGACAGCTATTATGTTCCGGGGCCAGTCATAGCCGTTAGCAGTGCAACGAATTCGGAGGCAGATGGCACTATCGCCATATTTGAGAATCCGACAGATGGAAATGATCAGTATGTGCTTACGGTTCCGGCGGGGGCGAAATACCTGCTGGTCAACCATGTAGTGAAAGCTTATTCGGGAATAGATATGGAAATCTATAAACGGAACAGCCTGGAAGATGTAGTAATGGGTGCTGTCAAAGGTATGTTTTCGGGGGCAGCCGCACACAACGCGATATATCGCGGAAAATATCTAGGTGATACGGTCACAGATGCGCAGGCGGCAGCCATTGCAGATGGCAATTTCAATGATCTGTACGTTGGCGACTACTGGACAATCGGCGGCGTGAACTATCGAATCGCTGATCTGAACTACTGGAAAGGAATCGGGAACGGCACAAAATGCACTACGAACCATGTGGTGATTGTTCCTGATACGATACTGAACACAGGAAAAATGAACAATACGGCTACCGTAAGCGGTGGCTATATCAACTCGCTTATGAAATCAAAAACGCTAAATACACTGGCAGAAAATCTTCCGGACACACTCAAAAATCGTCTTTTGACGCATGATACTTACATATCTGATTACTGGATGAGATCAAGTGTTGATCTTCTCAGCGAACGAATGATATACGGGTGCAAAGTATTAAGCAATGAAACAAAATTCAGTGAAGTAAGACAACTGAATCTTTTTAGAATGGACACAGAGAGGATTGTGCTGGATGAACATTACTGGCTGCGCGATGTTGTATCGAATACAAATTTTGCAGTAGTGAACAAAAATGGTTTTACGGATTCTGCCAGTGCCAACGGCACATTTGGCATCCGGCCAATATTTGCAATCACAGGGGACTAGAAAAAAGAGAATTAAAATGGCATTACAGAAAGAAATACAGAATTTAAAGGAGAAGAAAATATTTGACGAAATATATTGAGATCAGAGCAGGACCGTAGAGGTCCATTTTTATTGCAATTTTTGAAACTACAAATGAAAAGAAGCCTTGAGATAGGTGATGTCAACACTCTCAAGACTTCTTAGATGATTTCTTAGCTGAATACATTCTAACACATTCAGCTAAGAAAGGAAAGACTAACGAGGATGAAAAAAGAAATGGTTTGCACGATTACAGGCGCAGTCGGTGGAGCGATTGCGTCATTTTTTGGCGGATGGGATTCCGCACTGTACACGCTCATTATTTTCATGGCAATCGACTACATATCCGGTCTGATCGTTGCCGGGGTATTCCACAACAGTAAGAAAACGTCAACAGGGACATTGGAAAGTCGGACAGGCTGGAAAGGTCTGTGCAGGAAATGCATGACACTGCTGTTCGTGCTGGTGGCGTACCGGCTGGATTTGGCAATCGGTGTGGATTACATTAGAGATGCAGTGATCATCGGGTTTATTGCCAACGAACTGATTTCAATCGTCGAAAATGCCGGATTGATGGGCATACCGCTGCCGGCAGTGATTACTGGGGCGATCGATATACTGACACAGAAAGCAGACAAGAAGGGGGACGCGTGAGCGTTCCTCTTTTGTTATCACGAAAAGCAATGTTTTACACAAGAAATTATTAAAAGAAAGGCAGGCAGATACTATGAACAAAGTCAACCGCATGATTTCAAAGTACAACTTTAATTCCGGCAGTGTTTCCAGGATCAAATATATAGTGATCCATTACGTCGGGGCACTTGGCGGAGCAAAGGAAAACTGTGCATACTATGGCGGCGGCAACCGTGGGGCATCCGCACACTATTTTGTCGGTTTCGCCGGCGAAATCTGGCAGTGCGTGGAAGATAAGGACATTGCCTGGCACTGTGGAGCGAGCAGCTACAGGCACCCGGAATGCAGGAATGCGAACAGCATCGGCATTGAGATGTGTGTGCGGAAGAAATCCAAAGAAACAATGAACGCAACAGACAAAGACTGGTATTTTGAGAAAGCAACGGTACAGTCGGCGGTCGAGCTGACAAAATACCTGATGAAAAAATACAATGTGCAGGCAGACCATGTCATCCGTCATTATGACGTGACCGGGAAAATCTGCCCAAATCCGTATGTATACAATACAGGTACATACACCTGGGATGCGTTCAAAAAAGCCATTTCCGGCCAGAATACGCAGCCACAGACCACCGGCACACAGACCAGTGCATTCTCCGGATTATCCGAAAAGCAGGCAGCAGAAAAACTGCTGGGGATCTGTGCGCCGATCGCCAAAAAGAACGGACTACTCCCATCGGTAGCCACGGCACAGTGCATCCTGGAATCTGGATACTGCCGGACAGAGCTGGCACAGAAAGCGAACAATATCTGCGGCATGAAATGCAGTCTTTCCGGAAACACCTGGAGCGGTACGGCCTGGGATGGCAAAAGCAGCGTGAAGATCCGGACAGCGGAACAGGACACTGCCGGAAACACCTACTATATCAATGCAGATTTCCGCAAATATCCGTGCATGGAAAAGAGCATAGCAGACCGATGCGCCTATCTGCTGGGATGCGGTGAACGGAAGCAAAAAACGCTATGCAGGTATCACGAAGTGTAAAACATACCGCGAAGCAGATCACACTGATCAAAAACGGCGGCTATGCAACCGATGTGAATTACATACGAAAAAATCTGTAATATCATCGAAAAAATACGGACTGGATCAGCAGGACGGTGCCGGTGATATCCTGCCGGATACAACGGAAACCTGGTACCGTGTCCGCAAATCCTGGAAGGACACGAAGAGCCAGACCGGAGCGTTCCACAGCCTGGCAAAAGCAAAACAGTGTGCAGACCAGCACGCAGGCTACAGTGTTTTTGACGAAAACGGGAAAAAGTTGTATACATCTGCTAAAGTTCCGTATAAAATAAAGGTAACAAAAACGAACGTCCCGATCCGGACAGGACCGGCAAAGAGTTACAGCCGGGTGATGGTCTGCCCGGTCGGGGTATACGAGATCGTGGAAGAAAAGAACGGATTCGGACGGCTGAAAAGCGGTGCCGGCTGGGTGTATCTGAAAAAGGTTGTGAGGGTATAGACAAAATGACAACGTGACGGAACAGAAGAACTGGCTCATCTGGAAATGGTATCAACCATTGTACACCAGCTTACCCGTGGACTTTCTGTAGAAGAAATTGAGAAAGCCGGTCTTGCACCATACTATGTAGATCATACCGTTGGAATCTGGCCGCAGGCCGCAGGCGGAATTCCATTTAACGCCTGTGAATTTCAGTCAAAAGGGGATGCCATAACAGATCTGTATGAAGATATGGCAGCAGAACAAAAAGCACGCAGTACTTACGATAACATTCTGCGTATGGTAAAAGATCCGGATGTTATAGATCCAATCCGGTTCTTAAGAGCAAGGGAAATCGTACATTTTCAGAGATTTGGTGAAGCACTTCGCATTTTACAGGATGAATTAGATTCAAAGAATTTCTATGCCTACAATCCTAGTTTTGACAAACGTGTGAAGTGTCCGCCATTACAGGGAGGATGTATGGAGAGCCGATAGATACTATGAATATGCGTGGTGCATGAGAAACAATAGTTTTGCATAAAGTCGGATGAAATAGCTTCTATTATCTTTGATATGGATAATAGGAGCTGTTTTGTATTATTATGATAATCCCACGATATGCGAATACTGGGATGTTATGTGCCGGTGGCACATGTTTAGCACCGGCCGAAACGGAGTGTAGAAATTTTCCTAAAGAAATTTTATTAACAAAACTATTTACAATATAGCCAAAATCTGCTATCCTTACTAAAAAATATTTGTGTAAAACAGAGGAAATGAAAGGTGGGATAAAACAAAAAATATAGAAAAACAGCCAAAAATGCTCGAAAATGGGGAAGAATTGAAGAAGAAAAAGGAGAAAAGTAATGAAAACAAAGGCAAGAAAAGGGAAGGTCATTGTATGGCTGCTTCTGACAGTGCTGCTGATCTGTCCATTTACGATGAGGACGATCCGGGCAGCAGATCAGGGCACAGCCAACGAAGTGACAGAAGTAAAAGTAAACGTTACAGATGATACGCAGATGAATTATTTCAAATATACTGCATATGAAGGAAAAACCTGGACAGTCAATAATGCCAGTGAAGCGTACATTGATCTGGGAACATCCGACGCAAACGCACAGCAGTGTTACTATGAACTGACGTTTAACGGCAATGCCGTTGAGATCTATGCGATCAAAGGTCCGGTACATGGAAAAGTTTTATATACCGTGGACGGAGCAAATGATAAGACGGTGGATCTGTATCAGGCATCCAGATCGGCTGCACAGAGTGTTTATCAGGTTTCCGGACTTTCCGAAGGAAAACACACACTCAAGGCAGTTACATTAAACGACAAATCAGGATCAAAGATCGTAAATCAGATTTCTTATGCAAAAGTAACACATCAGCCTTATACCGGTACACCGGATCTGGGAGGTACGATCAAAGACACCAACTATCAGTACACGCAGGATCAGTATGCGACGGTTTCAAAAGAAAATGCGAAAACAGCAGAAGTGACAGCATGGAAAAATGACAAAGCGATCAGCGAACTGGTACTGTATTCTAAAAACTGCAGTCTGAAAAATGTTAAAGTAACTGCAAGTGCACTTACAAATGGAAGTGAAACCATATCCGCAGATCATGTAAAGCCGGTATTTGTAAAAGCAACAAAAGCTTACAATGGAACTTATCTTGGATATGGAGATAAGAACCGTGCAGTTCCGGCAGATGATGGAAACAATCGCAGTGAATCCTCGGATATTCTTTATGGAAATGATCCGGTAGATGTTGCATGGAATCAGCTCCAGCCTGTATGGGTAACGTTTGATATTCCGAAGGATGCAAAAGCAGGAACTTATACAGGTACACTCAGTGCGGCCGCAGATGGCATCACAACACCGCTGACCTTTACTTATACAGTGAAAGTGCAGGATGCCGTACTTCCGGATGCATCTGAATTTGAAAACAGTTTTGATATTGAACTGTGGCAGTATCCGTATTCCAGTGCGGAATATTATGGAGTTACACCGTTTTCTGAGGAACACCTGAAAACCCTCAAACCGATCATGGAGAAATACAAAGAAGCAGGCGGACATGCGATCACCACTTCGATCGTAGAGGAAGCATGGAACGGACAGACTTACAGTAAAAATGAGGTACATTATCCATCCATGGTAAATGGACGAAAAATGCAGATGGCAGCTTTTCCTATGATTATACGGATTTTGACAAATGGGTAAGTTTTAACAAAGAACTGGGAATTGGTGATAAAATCGTCCTGTACAGCATTGCACCATGGCACAATTCTTTTGCGTACTGGGAAAATGGAACGTTAAAATACGAATCATTCACAGCAGGAAATGCACGTTATCAGACGGTGTGGAGAAATTTCCTGACAGATCTGATCGCGCATCTGGAAACAAAAGGCTGGTTTGAGGATGCTTATATCGGTATTGATGAACGGGGATTTTCAACCGCAGCGTTTGATCTGATTGATTCGGTAACGAATCTTCACGGACAGACGTTAAAAACAGCCGGAGCCATGGACAATTTTGTCAATAAAAAAGATCTGGCAATGCGTGTGACAGATCTGAATGTCGGAGATACAGCGGCAGCAGCACATCCGGATGAATTTGCAGTACTGTTGGAAGAAAGGGAAAGCAAGGGACTTCGTACAACGCTTTATTCCTGTACAGAGCACATCCCTGGTAACTTCTCTTTAAGCATGCCGGCAGAAAGCTACTGGTCGATCATCAATGCAGGAAAGTCTGACACCGCAGGATTTCTGCGCTGGGCATACGATGCATGGGTAGAAAATCCACTGGAAGATGCGACACACAATGCATTTGAACCGGGCGACTGTTTCCTGATCTATCCATCCCCAAAAGATGCGTCGGAAAAGGAAGTGAAAAGTTCGGTACGCCTGGAGCGTATGGCAGAAGGTGTAAGGGATGTCAATAAACTCCGGCTGATGGAACGGGAAGTACCATCTCTGGCAGCAGAGATTGACACACTGTATGCAGGCATTACGACAACAGCAGCAACAGGCAGAAGATATCTGACAGCAGATGAGAGAACAAAACTTTCATCAGAAATGACAGCTTTCAAACAAGGTGTAGCGACTATTACCGAAAAATATGTGGCAAAAAAAGCAGCCGGAACCGATAAAATAGAAAGTCTTACATTAAAAGAAGGAAGTGAACTGGAACTTTCCCTTGGTGGGACCAGACAGTTGACACCGGTATTTACACCGGAAAATGTATTGAACACAGCGGTAACATATACATCGGACGATAAAAGCGTTGTTTCTGTTTCTGCAAAGGGTGTTCTTACCGCTGTAAGACTTGGTGTGGCAAACGTTACGGTAACATCTAAGACAGATGCATCCAAAAAGGCAACGATCAGGGTTTTGGTGAAGCTGGAAGAGGTAGAAGGAACAGATAAAATATCTTATTATTCATTCGACAAGGTAAACAACAAGCAGATCAAAGATGAATGGGGAACCAGAAATGCAGTGATTGCAGATGGAACGATCAGTACAGGTAAAGCAGGATCTGCGCTGGAAACAGCCAAAACAGCAATTGGGGCAAACGTTTCCGGAGCATCGGTATCCGAGAATGCATGGACAGTCAGCTACTGGGTATGCAGCAAAGCAGTTTCTGACAGAAGTTCTGTTCTGATGAGCAGTGATCAGAAATATTCCTTTGATGTGGGTATTTCCTCTTCAAATTTAAAAGCAGGCGTGCATGTGGGAACCGGAGCAGGAGATATTCTGACCTTTAATTATACACTTCCGGCAGAAACCTGGGTACATATGGCATGGACACAGGACAAAACCAATGGTCTGTCTCTCTATGTAAATGGAACACTGGTGCAGACCAATGCCTGGACAAAGACCAATGCGTTCCCTTGTCCGGCTGATATCATTGGGGGAAGCGGATTTGAAGGTAAGATTGATGAACTGAAGATTTATAAACGTGTGCTTACTGCAAATGAAATTCAGGGAAGCATGATGGGGAAAGGCCTGAATATCTCCGAGACGAAAAAGGAACTGAAAGTTGGTGAGAGCTGGCAGATCGCAACAAATCTGATCAGTGACCTGGAAGACAGAACGATTACTTATACTTCCAAAAATCCAGAGATTGCATCAGTAAGCACGGATGGAACCGTACAGGCGAAGAAACGCGGCAATACACAGATCATTGTAAAAAATGAAGCAGGCGGATATGAAGAAACAGTGGAAATACGTGTAACCAAAGAGATTACCATCCACAATACCGTTCCGGTAGTTCAGTTGGATTCATCCAAACTGTCCGACATTGATAAGGATGAAAACAATGCAAAAGGAAGGCGTTATCTTGGCCAGCCGGATATGGTCATGCTGGATGACAACCATACGCTGCTCACCGTTTATCCAGTCGGACATGGACATGGTAAACTGGTCATGCAGGTCAGTGAAGATGCAGGAGAAACCTGGACAGAAAAAACGGATATTCCCTTTTCCTGGTCAAAATCACTGGAAACGCCGACGATTTACAAACTCCATCTGGCAAATGGAACGACGAGACTGATGCTGATCACAGGTCTGCCGAACTGGGGAACGGGTGAAACAGATGCGAATGGACATATCGGCGGCTGGAATACTTCCTATTCCGATGACGGAGGCAAGACCTGGACGGAATACAAAAACTGGTATGAGAAAAAAGCAGATGGCAGTACAAACTATACCATTGTTGCCATGGCAAGTATGATACAGTTAAAAGATGAAAATGGAAATGATATCCAGAAATGGATGGGTGTATATCATGATGCAGATTATGTCAATTATAAAACTTATCTGACTTTTGATGAAAACGGCAATGAACAGTGGTCCGAGCCGGAAAAATATCTGAGTGAATACCGCGCAATCGAAAGCACCTATCAGATGTGTGAGATAGGAATGTTCCGTTCACCGGATGGAAAACGGATCGTTGGACTGGCAAGAAGCCAGTCTCATAACAATCCATCTACCCTGATCTATTCTGATGATGAAGGGGAAACATGGTCTGAGCCGATGGATCTGCCAGGATCTCTTGCAGGAGAGCGCCACAAAGCACTGTATGACCCGGTCAGCGGCAAACTGGTGATCACTTTCCGTGAGATTCAGTATGACCTGAATAAAAACAACCAGTTTGACGGCGCAAATGACTGGATGGCTGGTGACTGGGTTGCCTGGGTAGGAACTTATGAAGATCTGATGGAACAAAATGACGGTCAGTGCCATATCCTGCTCTGTGAGGACTGGGCAAACAATCGCTACTCCGGAGACACCGGATATACAGGAATGGTTGTCTTACCGGATGGAACGTTTGTTATGGACTCCTACGGACACTGGGATAAAGAATTTTCTCAGAGCTGGAAAGGAACGGATGGCAGTGGCTACAATGTCAAGACAGACCTCTGCTACATCAAACAGGCGAAATTTAAGCTGGCAGATGTGATCGGGGGATCATCCGTTGTTGCAGTAAGCAGTGTCAAACTGAATAAGACCGAAGCAACACTGACGGAAAAGGGACAGACCGTGCAGCTTACCGCAACGGTGGAACCATCAACCGCAACAAATAAAAATGTAACATATACAACAGGCAATAAAGCAGTAGCAACCGTTACTTCTGACGGACTTGTAACAGCAGTAGCAAACGGAACCGCAGACATCACAGTAACAACAGAAGATGGAAACAGGACCGCAGTATGCAAAGTAACAGTGAATATTAAAGATTCCAAACCGGATGAACAGGCGGAGGTGCTGGATCAGGTAAAAACTGCGATCAAAGCAGCAGACAGCAAAAAGCAGAGTGATTATACAAAAGAAACCTGGGATGCTTATCAGAAAGCACTGACAGATGCCAGGGCTGTTGCAGAAAAAGCAGGTGCAACAAAAGAGGAACTGGAAATGGCACTGAAAGCATTGAAAGCTGCAGAAACAAAACTTGAAAAAGTATCCGGAGGACAGATCCGGCAGCCAGAAACACCGGCTACAGAAACACCGGCTGCGAAAATACCTGCAGTTGGAACTACGAAGACCGTCGGAAAAGCAATCTACAAAGTAACAAAATCTGATGCAAAGAACGGAACGGTTACGCTGCTAAAACTGACAAGTAAAAATGAAAAGAAATTTACAGTACCGGCAGCCGTAAAAGTAGACGGAGTTTCTTTCAAGGTAACGGAAATTTCCAGGAATGCATTTAAGAACAACAAAAAACTGAAACAGGTTACGGTCGGCAAGAACGTGACCAAGATTGGAGCAAATGCATTTAGTGGAGATAAGAGTCTGAAGAAGATCACGATCAAATCTGCAAAACTGAAAAAAGCAGGAAAGAAAGCATTCAAGGGTATCCATGCAAAATGCAAAATCAAAGTACCGAAGAAGAAACTTTCCGCTTACAAACGACTGTTGAAAGGAAAAGGACAGAAAGCAGGCGTAAAAATAACAAAATAGCTTCAGACAGAACTGTCGCAGAGTCAGAAAAGACTTTGCGGCAGTTTTTTGGTTAAATAAAAATTTACGGAGGATGTGGACAGGTGCAAAGGAATCCAAAAGCAGAATAGAAACAGCATGAATCAGAACGCCAGAACCTTCAGAAAGAAAATCTTCTGACCCCCTGCGTTTTCTGTTCGGTTCGAGCG
>ENA-OQDT01000458-OQDT01000458.1-human-gut-metagenome-genome-assembly--contig:-NODE-458-length-26402-cov-4.627517_pt1 | contig 26402 bp, 26 predicted proteins | sample MGYA00242786_ERZ504617 | MGnify/ENA primary metagenome ERZ504617 (study PRJEB26092, sample SAMD00036337) | human gut metagenome | host: Homo sapiens | study: EMG produced TPA metagenomics assembly of...
TTCTTCTCCGGACAAGGTCTGATTTTAGGTGGAAGCCATAGCCCCAATCTCAATTCCAGACATGGGCTCGTGGGCGACCTTTCCGCTATTCTGATTCAAAATATACATCCATTAGTAAACTGCGTTCGCGTTCCAAGCAAGAAGATCGCTCTCATGAGTGACTTTGAAAAGAAAATAGAAGCTATTGCCAACAGCCAACAATCGACTGATAAGTCTAAGTATGAACAAATTGCAGAAAGTTCTTATACAACAACTGGTGATATAACAATAGCTGCTGCCGGTCAATTTATGATGGTGAACAAAAAAGAGATAAAGGTAGACGTTTTATCCAACAACTATGAAGATCCAACAATAAAAGAGGTAGAGGTGGAACGTGTTGTTTCAAAGATAAATTATGTAATTGCTAAACCAAATAACTTATATCCTCTTACAGTACAAACTACTGATTATGCCATTGCGGAAACTACAAGTGGTTACTATATATATCCCGATAATAAAGCCGTTCGTTTGACAGGTTTGCATAAGGCAAAGAAATTTGGATAATGATAATTCTGATGTTTGGATACATGAGGGAACAGATGGAACTGATAGAAGAGCTTTTATAAAGACAGAAAAAACTTATGGTCAGACAGGTGAACATAGTTTTTACTCTTCTTGAGCCGTTCCCCAAATTTGAATATTATACTACATCTACTGATGGTGAGCTTGACTGGACAGTGAAACTGGATAAATACGCGTTGGTGAATCTTTCAAATTCTGTGTATACGGCAAGACATTTGACGGATGCGAGCTGGGAAAACTTCAGGACTTTAGGCTTGTTAGGTGTAGACAATATGGCCTATATGGTTGATCCTAATTCAAAGAATAAGAATAATGTAACAGATTACGACCAAGTTTTTGGATCATATTTCTATAACGCATTGAAAATGTAAATGCGGATAAAGTTGATGAGGCCAGCGATGATAGCCAAGTTTATTTCCAAGATCTTCCCACTGCTAATATTAACGATAATGAACAGGTAGGTCATCGTTTGGCTTATTGTTTAGAAAATATTGTGAAAAAAGAAAAGCAAGTACCAGCTTTAGTGACTGGTATTATTTTCCGTGGTCAGATTGGCGATGAAACGGGTGAGCCTGTTGGTACCATTTATAAATGCAATAATAAATTTTATACATCTATTGATGCTGTAAAAGCTGATAATGGTGCAGATGCATCTTATGATACTTATGAAAATGGACATTGCTATTATTATTCATCTGAAATTTGCCACAATAAAGGAGATCAGTATATGGATAAGGCAATCATGAGAAATAATATCTATGTACTGAAAGTTACTGGATTCGAGAATATCGGTGGTGCAACAATAACAATAGATCCTAGCGGTGAAGAGAGTGATAATAATTTCTATTTGCAATTGAATGCTAAGATTATTCCTTGGATTGTACGTTTCAATAACATTGAGTTCTAACAAACACTATGACAGACAGGGGAGGATTCATCTCCCTCCCCTTTATACCTTTCTATATTCTAACATTATAAAATGACCAAAAGCATGAAAACAGTAAATACATTCGCCCGACAATTCTCCTTCAGCCTGATGATGGCCATGACATTGGGAAGTGCCGTTGTGTCGTGCGACAGCATACTCGGTGAAGAAGAGGTAGATTGCTCTGTAGAGTACAGAGTGAAATTCAAGTATGATTATAACATGAAGTATGCCGATGCTTTCTCGCGCGAGGTGGGGACTGTGACACTTTATGCTTTTGACGATAACGGCAAGTTGGTATATCAGAAGACAGAAGAAGGCGATGTGCTGGGAGAAGAAGGATATACCATGAAAGTGGATTTGGAACCGGGTGACTATCATCTTGTCACTTGGGCGGGACTGAATGATGAGGCTTCATTCTCAGTGCCTTTGGTTACGGCAGGGGAATCCTCGCTAGATGAACTGCAATGCAGGATGGATCGTCTGTACAGTCGTGCGGCTGATGGAACGGCTGTTGTGAACAGTAAACTTTCTGCGTTGTGGCACGGTGAAGTGACCAAGCAATCTTTCTCGCGGGCAGCAAGCTCGCAGGTAGTGACTGTGCCACTGGTGAAGAACACCAACACCATACGCATCATTCTCCAGCAAATGGACGGAGTGACTGTGGAGGTAGATAAATTTGAATTTACGATTACAGACGACAACGGTTTGATGAACTATGATAATAAGCTGCTGGAGGACGAAACATTAACATATTATCCCTATTACCGTATGCAGGGTGGCACGGATATGGGAATACGTGCCGATGGAGATGCAGAGGACAGCAATATCAGCGTAGCTATTGCACAGATTACCGTAGGGCGTCTGGTGGTTGAAAATAATCCCCGCCTCACCATAACCAACAAGGAAACAGGGGAGCCTGTACTTTCCATACCATTAGTGAAATACTTGCTGCTTACTGAAGCAGAAGGACATGAGATGACCAATCAGGAGTATCTGGATCGCCAGGACGAATACAATATGACTTTCTTTTTGGACGAGAGCATGAAGTGGATTAATACTAGCATCATTATCAATGATTGGGTGGTACGCTTCAACGAACTGGACATGTAATAACGAAACTAAAAAAGCAATCTATGAAAAGAGGTTTATCCTATATAGTGATGGCGGTGTTCTGCGGACTGTGCTTCTCGTCGTGTGCGAAGGACGAGTTGGCGGCGAAGGCTGGGGGGGACGGAAGAGCGCCGGTACGTCTTGCATTGTCTCTTTCGGGGAATTCTTCCAGAACGGTTGACGCGCCCACAGCAGATGGTAATTGGGATTTTACCACTCCGGAACAGGGGACTATTGTGGAAGGCGATGTGTATGTACTAGTGATTGATGCGGTTACTCAAAGACTGAAATATTTGGTAGAGGATTTGAGAGTGATTAATGATTATGCCGACCAAAAGATACTGGAAGGGACTATGCAGAGGACGATAGGTAATGAACAGGTACGGTTGGTGGTTCTCGCCAATTTGAATCAGAACCAAATTCAGGGAGTCAGTGAGGGAATGCAGGCATATCTTAATACGATGGTAGGCAATACTGCCGTTGAAATCTATAATAAATTGGTTTATAATTACACTGGTCCGACCCCGTGGAATCTGGCCGAAAGGCGTCTGCCGATGTGGGGGATCAGTCCCGCTACCGGTGTCCCTCCTGCAGGACCAAGCTTAGAGTGCAAACTGTATAGGGCAGTGGCTAAGGTGAGCCTTTGGGTGAACGGGAAACAAGGGCTTCAAGATACAAAAGGGCGATTTTTGATTATTACCGGGCATCACGGTGAATAACGCTAATGATAAAGGGTATTGTGTGTCACAAGCTACGTTGAGCCCCGATGAAACAATTCAGTACCAAAGTCCTTACGTAACAGGGTTGTCGATGAAGCCGCAGAACTTTGTTTATACGGGACTGAATGTGACAATGGCTTATGAGGATTTGATTTATTTGCCGGAACAAGAAAATAACGACAGCCGGGCAGTATCCTTGGATGTGACTTACACGTATGGAGGTGAAACCAAGACAAAAACGATCGAGTTCAGAAAAGATGGGGTTGGAGATCGGTTTGAGGTGGTGCGTAACCATGTGTATATATTTAATATAAAAGTGACCGAGACTCCTGCTGGAGGCGGTTTGAAGACGGATGTGGAAACTTATGTGGCAGATTGGGATGAAATATTGCTTAGCCCGGGCTATGAATAAACAAAAGGAGGAAAAATGAAGACAATAAGACTGATAATGATGTTTTTCATCATTTGTATGTTGGGTGCTTGTACGGCAGAGGAGTTAGCCGGTCCGGAGTCCGGAGTGGAGGACGATGCTCCTGTGGTCATAGCAATATCACCAGCCGATATTACTTCTGTGAACATGAACAGCAGGGCTGCCGGAGATAACTCCATATTCTCCGTTATTGATGATGTGAATGTAAAAGTGAATTATGGAGGAAATACGGTAATCGTCTATCTGGTTAAGAATGGGGATTCGTTCGAAGTTTCCGGTAGTGTGGAGAATGGTAGTGCAGAGGTCGTTTCTTCTAAAACAGCAGATGGAAAAGTATATATCCACATCAATGCCAAACAAGGTAACCAGGCTGTAAGAGTAGAGGTTATCGCTAATTATGGACGAAAGATTACTTTGTCATTGTGGCAGAGTGTTAAAGAGAGTTTGATTCAGTGGCCGGTGGATTTTGATGAAACATCCGTTTGTCTCCTTTACGGTGCATCCGAGCAGTTTATCTATACCGAGAATCCGCATGAGGGAGCTCAAGGTGGTAATAAAGGTTGCTATTTGGCTAAAGTTTCTTTGAAACGCCCGTATGCTATGATTAAAGTAAATATCAATACTTCCGGGCTGGACAACGAAGTGACCTTGACGCCCCGATCAGTACAATTATGTAATGTGCCTAAGACTTGTACCTTGGCCTCGGATAATAGTATAACGGATTTTACTTCTTTTGACAAGGAAGGACAGAAGTATGACTTCCCATCCGGTTCGTTGCTTACGGGACCAAGTGGAAATGGCGAAACTCAAGTGATGTCCGAGCGTCTTTATCAGTTTGAGAATAAACAGACGGTTCATGCCCAAAACTGTACGGATGCCCAAAATGGTAATGAAAAAGTCAAAACCCCGAATCGTATCAAAAATACGATGGAGGCAGGTAAAGAAGTGTATGCTGCATTTACCGACTATACAGACAATGAGAACTTGGGTCGCAGATGTTCATACATCCTTGTTACGGCGGATTATGAATATAAATCGAGCAGTGCACATGTAAAGGGAACTATTAGTTACCGACTGTTTTTAGGTAAGAACATATCGTATGATTTTGATGTGAACAGAAATATCATTTATAATGTTACGCTTCATTTGCGCGGAGCGGGAGGTGTGAAAGAATCGGGCTGCATGGATGAGAACGGTGTGATCAACATCTCGGGAAACACGAAGGATGCTCAATGGAGGGTAGACAGCGAATTGTCTGACTTGTTTATTCAGTTCAATGAAGGGCAAGATTATAATATTGACGGACATTTGGTGAAAATCAAAGTGGTGAGTACCGATAGGCAGAAATGGCAAATCAAAGTGGATGATTTTGATGGCGTTTCTGGAGACTATTGGGTGATGTTTGAGTCTGATATGAGTTGGATTACTCCTAGATATGATGAATACAATGTGATACAAAAGGAGGGAACGGCAGAGCTTAGAATGTATTTAAAGGGATACGCTGATCAAAAAACGATTTGGGAGAAAGAATGGAACTCAGAGAAGCCGTATCGTTCGTGCAATATTTATGTGCGTAAACTGGATGCGCAAAACAAGCCTGTTGCGGGCAGCGAAATGAAATATCCTATCAAACAATGGTATCCTATCCAGATTACAGAACAATTGTATGTTGACAGAATAGACCGTTTTGCTGTTGGCGGTCTGCCCTGGGGAGACAATGGGTACACAACGAACCTGACGGACGGACAGAAAATAATAAAGGAGTATTATAAGAAGATAAATAAAGAACATTATTCCAGTGACAATGATGAAAGAAGTGTAATGGATAATGCGATAGGTGTGGCGGTTAATTCCAGTGGTAGTTCTACTCCTGTCACATCGGGTAATAGCTATATGGTTTTTATCATTTCTCTTTGCCCGCAGAAGCAGAGTGGCAGCAAATAAATGGGGTGATTACCAGTTCCGGTATTAAGTATAATAATTGGTCAGGTGTGCCTTATTGGACAGCTACGACGGAGGGAACTCAGTCAAAAGTATATATTCCGGGGCAGGGAGTGTCAGAAAACAGGTCAAGAAATGAGTCGCATCGTTTCAGGCTGGTATGGCGATATAATAGCTTAGGCTATTATTAAGTATAAAGGAGGATGTTATGAGCAACCTGTTAGAAATCATGGACAAGAAATCATGCGGTAAATCGGAAATTTATATATCTGAAGAAGACGGACGTTGGTACGCTTGCTACCGTTCTGCTCATTTGTTGAAGAAACTTAATGAAACGGTATTGAGAGGTGTTATGCTGGATAAGGTGGAAGTCGATTTGAATAAGTTACTGAACGGTCCTTGGATTGTGGTTCTGTGCTCGGACAATGAGATGATACTGATTAAAAACGAGTAATCTATAAAATTATGCGCGAGATAATAATGATGTTGGAAAGAGAATTAAGCAATGATGGCTTGATATATATCTACCGGGAAAGTGACGGTAAATGGTATGCCTATGAACAGTCTGCTTTTTATTTGAGCCGGATGATGCTTGAGCTTTCTTTAGACCGTTATGTGATGGAAAATGCTTTGTGGCTGGCAAGGGCGGAAATTGATGTAAACCGGATTCCTTGGGATAAAGTTATCAGTCATAGCCAATCCGAATATGTATTGCACTATACCCCTTAATGATGGGTTCCATGAGTGGCTGGTTGAAATAAAATAGCGATAGTTTAAAAAGTGTCCAGTCCGAAATTCATGAAGAAACGGTTTCGGACTGGGCACTTTTATTCATCGGATGAAAAGAAATCGGGTTTACAATTTCATTCAATGTCAGTTGGGCAGCCTTTGCTATGATGTTCGAAGATATGCTGAAAGATGCGACAGTAAAAGAGATAGAAGATTATTTTTAAAATAAATCGCTCTAATTCATTGTGATATAAAAGATAATGTCTATCTTTGCACCCGCTAAATGAAAATTTTATATATCAAAAAATCTAAGAATTATGTATTTAGATGCAGCTAAAAAACAAGAAATCTTTGAAAAGTACGGAAAGTCTAACACTGATACTGGCTCAGCTGAAGCGCAGATAGCTTTGTTTTCATACCGTATTTCTCACCTGACTGAGCACCTGAAGCTCAACAGAAAAGATTATAGCACTGAAAGAGCTTTGACAACTTTGGTAGGTAAACGCCGTGCGTTGTTGAACTACCTGAAGAACCGTGATATCGAAAGATATCGTGCTATTGTTAAAGCACTAGGATTACGTAAGTAATTCAATCTCTATTGAAAAGGACTTAAAGAAAAGCCGCTCTCTGAAAAAAAAGCGGCTTTTCTATTTTCTGTTATTACGTTTCTACTGTTCTGTTGTTGAGAATTACTCTTTAGTAGGATAATACAGATTATCTTTTGTCATGTGCTCCAATACTTCATGCAGATATTTGGCCGACTCCCATTTGGCCATAGGTAGGTCGTGAAGCAAGTAGTTACCGCAATCTTTAGGGGCGGCTCCCGGAACTTCGCCTTCAAAATCGGCTACAAAGCGGAACGTTTCCTGCATCAGTTCTACAATATCTTCCGATTTTAAATCGCCTTTCATTAACAGGTAGTTACCGGTGAGGCATCCCATCGGTCCCCAGTAGACAATTTTGTCAGACCATATAGGGTGGTTACGCAGGTAGGTAGCGGCTAGATGCTCTATGGTATGCAAGGCTCCTTGTCCCAAAGCAGGTTCCCGGTTGGGTTCTTTCATGCGGATGTCAAAGGTGGTGACCGTTTCACCGCCCACTTCGTCTTTTCTGGATACATAGATACCGCGAAGCAAGCGGATATGGTCAATGGTAAAACTGGGTATTGTCTTCATATTATTCGTTTTTATAAATTAGCTGGTAATGAGGAAAGGAAGGTATGAGTGACCTCGAAGGAACGGTCGGCTATAGTCTCCCAAAAATTTGTGTATTGTTCCCAATGGTTGTCGGATCCCGGCGTATCGCTGATGATACGGAAACTGATGAACGGTACCTTATATATATAACAGATTTGGGCGATGGCTCCCGATTCCATATCTACTGCCAGCCCTTCGTGGAACTTTTCTTTAATGTCGTTCAGTTCGGAACGGTCGGTGATGAATTTGTCTCCGCTGCATATCAGACCTCCATGAATGGCGGTCGGAGTATCCAGTGACATGGCGCAATCAAACAATGTGGCATTACCTTCGAATCGGGCGGGAAGTCCTTGTATCTGTCCGTACATATTGCCTTCTCCACACCATACATCATGATATACAACTTGTCGGCTCACCACAACATCCATTATTTTCAGGCAGCTGTCTATGCCTCCTGCTACACCGGTGCTGATGACACAGTCGGGTTGGAAGGTACGGATCAGTTCTACAGTACCGGCAGCAGCGTTCACTTTACCTATTCCGCATTTCATCAGGATAATGGTATTATTTCTAATGCTGCCTTCAGTATATTGGAAAGGACCTTCGGTGTATTCTTTCTTGTTTTCGAGCAGTTGCGCTACTTGTTTCTGCTCGGAACTCATGGCTGTTATAATTCCTATTTTCATAATTCAACTTTATTTATGGCTGCAAATGTACGCATTTTATCAGAGTATATCGTATCTTTGCAACGTTAATAAACAGATATACTTATGAACTTATTTAAAAGAATACTACCTGATATAGTAGTGATTATCCTTTTTGCTGTCATCTCATTCGCCTATTTTTTCCCGGCAGTGACAGAAGGGCGTATCCTTTCACAACATGACTCTGTGGCGGGCATTGGTGCCGGTGAAGAAGCGAAAGAATATCTGGAACGTACGGGAGAGCGTACGCGCTGGACTAATTCGATTTTTGGTGGTATGCCTACTTATCAGATGGCACCCAGTTATGATTCTACGGATACCCTGAAGGGAGTGGAGAAGTTATATCATTTGTATCTCCCGAATTATGTGTGGTATGTATTTGTCATGCTGTTGGGCTTTTATATATTATTGCGTGCATTCGATTTCTCGGTCTGGCTGGCTTCATTGGGGGCTGTGTTGTGGGCGTTTTCTTCTTATTTTTTCATCATTATAGCTGCCGGACACATCTGGAAATTTGTAACCTTGGCTTATATTCCACCCACTATAGCCGGTATGGTATTGGCTTATAGAGGGAAATACTTGTCAGGTGGTTTGCTGACAGCGGTTTTTGTTGCTTTGCAAATAGTGTCGAACCATGTGCAGATGAGTTATTATTTTCTTTTTGTCATGCTCTTTATGGCGGTTGCGTTCGGAGTGGATGCTTGGCAGAAGAAGGAAATGCCGCAATTTCTGAAAGCAACTGGTGTGTTGTTGATGGCCGGTATTTTGGGAGTTTGTATAAATCTATCTAACTTATATCATACGTATGAGTATAGTAAGGAAACGATGCGTGGAAAGAGTGAGCTGGTGAAACCGGATAGTCATAATCAGACAAAAAGTGGTCTGGAACGAGATTATATCACTCAGTGGAGCTACGGTATCGGTGAGACTTTCTCTTTGCTTGTCCCTAATGTGAAAGGTGGTGCTTCCGTACCTTTGGCGGCTAACGAAAAGGCGATGGAAAAGGCGAATCCTATGTATAATAGTATCTATAGCCAGATAGGTCAGTATTGGGGTGAGCAACCCGGTACATCCGGTCCTGTATACGTGGGGGCGTTTGTGATGTTTCTGTTTGTTCTTGGGCTGTTTATAGTGAAAGGTCCTATGAAATGGGCGCTTTTGAGTGCTACAGTTTTGTCTGTCCTGCTGTCATGGGGAAAGAATTTTATGGGATTCACCGATTTCTTTTTGGATTATATCCCGATGTACGATAAATTCCGTGCGGTTTCTTCTATTTTGGTCATTGCTGAGTTTACCATACCTTTGTTGGCAGTCCTTGCTTTAAAGGAGGTAATGGCACGCCCTCAGTTGGTTAAGGAACAGGTCCGGTCGTTTTATATCAGCCTGGGATTGACAGGTGGCATCGCTTTATTGTTTGCATTAGCTCCCGGTTTCTTTTTCCCGTCGTATGTTTCAAGTATGGAAATGCAGGCATTGCAGGGTATTCCGGCAGATCAGCTGGCTCCGTTACTTGCTAATCTGGAAGAAATCCGTCAGAGTATCTTTACTTCGGATGCATGGCGCAGTTTCTTTGTTATTATGATAGGTACGGCAGTTCTTTGGTTATATGGCATGGGCAAACTAAAGGCGAAGGTGACGATTCTGGCATTGGCTGTCCTCTGTCTGGCAGATATGTGGAGTGTGAACAAACGTTATTTGTATGATGAACAATTTGTGGAGAAGGTGCAGCAGGATAATTCCTTTAAACCGACCGAAACGGATAAGGCAATATTGGCCGATAAAACGTTGGATTTCCGGGTACTGAACCTAGCCGGCAATACGTTTAATGAAAATACGACTTCTTATTGGCATAAGAGCATCGGTGGATATCATGCCGCCAAGCTGCGCCGCTATCAGGAAATGATAGAGGAGCATATCAGCACCGAGATGAATGGCGTGTTCAAGGCTGTTTCGGAGGCGGGAGGCGATATGCAGAAGGTGGCTCCGTCCGGTTTTCCTGTGTTGAATATGCTGAATACCCGTTACTTTATTTTTCCGCTGCAAGGTGGAAAGACTGTCCCGATACAGAATCCTTATACGCTGGGCAATGCTTGGTTTGTAAACGAGGTGCAGTATGTGGATAATGCCAATGAAGAGATAGATGCTTTGCATCGGATAGATCCGGCAAAAACGGCTGTCGTAGATAAAAAATTCAGTGCGGAGGTAAAATCGGCGGCTGAAACAGATACACTGGGTACAATCAAACTGACTGCGTACGAACCTAATGACTTGAAATATGAGGTTAATTCGAAGACAGGAGGAACAGTGGTTTTCTCGGAAATTTACTATCCTGGCTGGCAGGCATATATTGATGGTGTGGAAGCACCGCACGGAAGAGCGGATTATATTCTTCGGGCGATGAATGTGCCGGCCGGAAAGCATGTAGTGGAATTTAAGTTCGATCCGAAATCGCTGCATGTTACGGAAACGGTGGCTTTTGTGGCGTTGGGTGTATTGACCTGTGTGCTGGTCTTGTTCTTATTCTTGCAGGTCAGAAGAGCCCGTAGGAAAATTGATTAAGGCCCGTCGTAAGCCAGACTCCGGATTATTTGTAAAGCAGGCGCAGAACGAACCATAAGTGGTGTGTCACTGTGCTTGCCCATCCATAGTGACGGCTCATAATACGGAAGCGTTCTTTCAAGGAGGCTTTATGGTTACGGGTGGTCATTCCTTCATTCAGGTAATCAATAAGAGTAAGATGGGTGTTATGGAGTACATCCGCTTTCTTCATGATACGGATACACCAGTCAAAATCTGCCGAGAACCGATATCTCAGGTCATATGGTTCCACCAGATCACGGCGGGCGAAAAAGGCTTGATGGCAGACTAGCATTCCTTGCTTGAAGCTTTTCCAGGTAAGCGTTGCGGGTGCGGACAGGCGGCGCATATATAAAAAATGCCCTTGACTGTCCACAATTTCTGTTTCTCCATATAGTACTCCCGGCAGAGCTGTTCCATTGATGGAATGTACCATTTGCAGCAAAGTATCATCCTCGTGCAGGCCGTCACCGGCATTCAAGAAACAAAGATAATCTCCGGTTGCCAGTTTTATTCCTTTGTTCATGGCATCGTATAAACCTTGGTCGGGTTCACTGATAACAGTGGTGATATGTTCCTGGTATTTGTGAATGATATCCAGTGTTTCATCTGTTGATCCCCCATCTACAATAATATACTCCAGATTCTTATAAGTTTGTGTAACAATACTTTGTATAGTATCCTCCAATACTTTTGCGGCGTTGTAGGTGACAGTAATAATAGAAAACTTGGGATGAGGATGATGGTTATGCATGATTCCCTGTAATCTTGTTATAGATTTCAACATATTTCTTGGCGATGGTACTTTCCGAATAGCTGGATACTGCCTTACGGCAGGCTTCTTCGCTCAGACTTTCATATTCTCCTTCGGTCAATGCCCAGTGAATTCCGTTTGCCAGATCCTTGGAAGACTGATATTCGGCAACATAGCCGTTGTGCAGGTGGTCAATCATTTGTGGAATACCTCCTACATTGAACCCTATGCACGGAATACCACAGGCCATTGCCTCTACGATGGTATTGGGTAGGTTGTCTTGTAAAGAAGGTGTGACGTATAAGTCGACTGCGTTGTAAATATCTACCAGTTCCTTCTCGTTGCTGACATAATTCATCGGATAGATAGGGAAAGGAAACAGGGAAGCGTATTGTTCGGCTTGGTTGCCAAAAACCACTACACCTAACTCTTTACTAAAATCAGGATACGAGGAAGCTATTTGTTTGCAAGCTGATACCAAATAGTCTATTCCTTTTCTCTTGTCTGTAATTTTTACGGAGCCGAAAAGCAATAACTTCTTGTCTTGCGGGAGGTGGCATTTTTCTCTGGCCTGTTTTTTATCACGAGGTTTGAACAGGTTGGTGTTGATTGCATTGGGAATATTGGTAATGGTCTGACCTTTAATCAGATCACTTTTCTTAGCCAATGATTCTAACCAGCGGCTACAAGCTACAAAGGTGATTTGTGCTCCTTCAAACAGTTTTTTCTTTTTCTGGAAAGTACGGTAGGCTATGTCTTTCCTGCTTCCTTTGTAAAGTTGCGGACAGTTGTGGCATTGTGTGGCATATTTATCGCAATCTCCTGCATAGTGGCAGATACCGGTAAAAGGCCACATATCATGCATTGTCCAAACGATGGGCTTGCCGGATTGGATGATACGCCGGATATCTGTCAGTGACAACATACCTTGGTTAATCCAATGCAGATGAATGACATCGGCTTGGGTAAATTCGGGCAATGCTGTGATATTGGTGCCGGTATTCGCTATGTCAACGGCAAACAAGTTATGTTTCTTGAAGTGGTTGGCTTGCCAGATAACGACACGCTCCCAGATGAATTGCCATACTTTCCACCATGATTTCTTTAGTTCAACGACACTTATCTGGTCGGTCTGCTTGTCGCGTACAAGCATTTTTGTCTTTATTCCGTTGTTTTTTTAAAGCCTCCATGAGGCGGTTGGCTGCAATGGCGGCTCCACCTATTCGCTCAGACGTATTGATGATAAGTACTCTCATGTGCATAAAAGTTTATGCAAATGTACGCTTTTTAGGGGACATCTTGGATATTTCCAGTAAGCTTTCTGCTATTTCACGGGAAAAGATTTCCAAATTGAAACGTTTTTCTGCCAGCTTTCGGGCGTTGGCGCCCATTTTTTGGGCTTCTTCGGGATGGTCGGCTATGCGATGAATGGCATTGATCCACCCTTCCACGTCATCATAGGCTACGGTAATTCCTATTTCTTCTTTGTCTATATCCATTTCAAAATTAGGATTACGTGAGCAAATGACAGGGATGCCTAATGCAAAGGCCTCTACCAGTGTGGTAAGACCTACGGTATAAGGAAAATCCATGCAGCAGATGACAACACAGCTTTTTCGTGCCACTTTCTGTGCCAACAAGTATGGGATGACACCGTCCGTATAATGTACTCGTACAGAATCGGGCAGACAGAAGCGTTCAATAATCTGTTGGTAGTTTACACTTCCATTGGTGGGGGCTATGTACAAGTCCAGTTGTTGATCGGTGGCGCAGAAAGCTTGCAGCATTGTGTCTACATCCCGGTTTTCTTTCCCGGTGGAGATAAAACCTTCCGGTTTCCGATCCGGCATTGTTTGTAGAAGATGGTCATAGAAAGCGAGGTCCGGCCCCCAATGGATAAGCTGAAGCTTTTCTTCGGGAGCTTTTCCGGTTGCTAATGAGTCTTTAATCAATTTTTTACTGAACAGGAACATATGATCAATGCCCTTATAAAAGAAACGTGAGATGCGTTCTCTTATTTTTCTGGATGAGGTTTTTAAAGCAGTGTGATGCCAAATGACAATGGGCTTGCGGTAGAGGCCTAATGCTCTGAGTAGGATGATAAGTTCCAACCCACGGAAAGATGTACCGTAGAGCACTTCGTATGGCTCTTTGCAGCACAGAATCTCTTTAGTGGCATAGAGCATTAGTTTCAGACGGCTGGGGAAAGCTTTGTATTTATGCATCACCGACCGGATTCCATATTTTTCCAGCAAAGGAAGTCCGTAGAGGATATGTCCCGGAAACTTATAATCTTTCCATTCCTCGTAACTTTCACGGGTTAATCGGGTGTGATAAAAATAAATAGTGAGTGGTTTTACCGGTGTTGGTCTCTTTTCAGCCATTTGTTAATTCTGTTTTTTATTGCTTTAGTGATGATGGAAAAATTGCCGTATCGCAGGTTCAGAAATAGTTCTTCAAAAGAACGTCCTATCTTAATCCAGGGATGTCCCCACCCCATAATGCGGTAGACAGCTTTTTTATAAGCTACATTCTCAATGACATAACGAGGATGCTTGAGAGGAAATTCTACTTCATACCGTTTCATGGTGAAGATGCGGCGGTATCCTTTAGGCAGTGTATGCACAGAACCGGCAAAATGGGTGGAATCTGCCGTGGCTCCCAAGTTGTTAATCATGTTGCGGGTGGGCACGATAGCCAGTCCCGAGTTGAAAAGCATGGAAGCGTGGAAGATGGTTTCATAATAGGCTTTGTTGTTTTCTTTATGGCGATGGCACATATAGATAAAGTCTTTACGGAATTTCCGTTCTTTAATGAGCTGTTCCAGTTGTTGCATATTGAACTTGTCTTCTAGAAAAGTATAATGTTCGTCCCATTGGTCAATGACTCTTTTCCAACTGGCCCATCCCCAGATAGAGAAAGTGGAGGCAAAGAAATAATCGTATGGTACACCCGGAGTAATCTCTTCGTTATTGAAACCCGCAATCATGGTGATACGGGGGTCTTGCTCGTATTTGTCTAACATTTCTTTACAGAATGTGAAAAAAGAAACGGAAGGCACATCGTCATCTTCCAATACGATACATTTGTCAACCATAGAAAAAGCCCATTTTTGTGAAATGTATTCCGAAGGGTCGCAACCGTAGTTTTTTTCCTGATACATACGGTGGACTTCGCAGTCCCAGTCTATCTGATCTGTCACTTCACGACATGCTTTTATACCGGGCAGGTCGTGTTCGCTGCGTGGTCCGTCCTGATAGAGGAAAAGCTTGGAGGGACGGGCATTCCTGACTTGTTCAAACACTTGCGACAGCTGTTGCGGGCGGTTGAAGAACAAAATGAGTACGGGTACATCTACAAGGAACGGTTTCATAGTTCAATCTCCTTTATTTGTAAAATTCGAGTTTGTTGTAATGCGGATGTATATTCTCTAAATCTGGTAATTGCATATAGTCACCGTATATCTTCCTTAGCACAGCATCTGTTTGGCGTGGTACGGGGAACATTTTTCCTTCAAATTCCATTTCTGTCAGTGGAAAAATATCGTCTGTATAGCGCGGTTTGAAATAGGCGGTGCCAAAAGAATGGCGTAATTCTTTTCCGGGGAATAACTTGGCAATGAACCTTAGGATGGGAAAACCGATGCGGGTATTAAAATGATAAATCCTACGAATCCGTTTGTATAATGTGCTTTCTTTTATATTTTTATTATTCAACTGATTGTATATCTGCCCTTGCATGTGGCCTCCTATCCAAGCTAGACAATAAGGGATCTTTTCTAAAGGAAAAATATCAATGTAGATACCGGTATAATGGAAAATACGGTCATATGAATTTGTTTCTTCCAAATGAGAATCCTTATCACGTAATTTGCCGTATATAAAGATGTAATTGGGATCTGTTTCATTAGTTTGCAATGCAAGATTGTCCGGAAGTTCTTGAGGAAGAACTTTCAGCAGACGCAGGTAATCTGAGCGAAGCATTTCTATGTCCAGATCATCATCCCAGGGAATGAAACCTTTGTGACGTGCTGCACCTATTAGAGTTCCGGAACTGAGCCAATAGGGTATTTGGTGCTTGCGACAAATCACATCAATAACCTCCAGAAGCTCTAACATACGTAGTTGCTGGCGACGGAGAAGGGAACCATCGGGGTTAAATCGCTTTCTTAGTTCACTATCCATACATTAATTTTTTAGTAGTTTATAAAACAAATCAGCGTTGATGTAACCTGTTTCTGACAGGTCTTTTCCTTTTAATTCTCCTTCATGGATATATTCTTTGTTTAATACATCTTGCCCCCATAGCAATATTTTATCAATGTTTGGGGTACAAATATTTAATACCTCTGCTATTGATTTGATTATCAATAATCCAAATGGAAAATCCTCAGTGAAATACCGGCTTTTGAAATCAGGCAGAAATCCTTTTTCTGTTTTTTCCATAGGAGCTGGAATATGTTTGAAGGCAATGATGGAGCGTATCTTGCGGGTAAGTGACCTTGCATCATAACTGTCATAATATTCCAATAAAGTAGGAATTGGCTCTATTCGGACCGGCAGTGCTTTCAGAATTTGTTGGAATTCATTGTCACAAGCAATGAGGAGCTCCGAACTTTCTTCGTCCCAACTATTATAGAACCCGGGAATCTCATGATATGTTTTTCCTCTACTCCAGGTATGGAAAAGTGAATAAAGACGGGCTGGATGAAGCAATGGATTGCTATTGGTCAGACTGGCTTCTAGAAAATGATGAAGCATACGCACCGGCGTATCTAACATTTCTTGAAGAGTTCGTAGTAAAATATCGGATTTTGATATGTTTACGGTAGCTATTTGTAATTCCTTTTTGTATCCCAACAAGAGTGCTTTCTGGCCATAGGTTTGCACACGGGCAATGAATGGAGCACGCTGGAATCCGAAGAGTGAAGCTGTTTTGCCTAATATTCTATAAGCGGTAAAGAAAAAACCGGTACAACTGACTACACTTCCTATGCAAGTTTTTTCCTGCAAGAACGGTTGTATGTGGAGAAGTTCTTCCTCAATGGCAAATCCGGGGAGACAAAGCAATACGATATCAGAGTGTGGAATGACTTCTGCCGGGTTAGCCGTAACGCAGGCTAATGAGCCGGAGAATGTATTTCCCCGGCAATCTTCAATGAGTAATGATGGATTCCATTGGTCGGGATGCCGGGTGAGGATGGAAACATTAAAGCCTTTATGTGCAGCTACTCCTGCAATGACGTGCCCCAGACCGCCACCGCCACAAATACAGATATTGATACTCATGCTTGCAGTTTTTTTAAGTTTTCAGCCAGATAATTGTTGTCTTCAGTGTCGCGTATGGCGATACGGATGTAATTCCTGCCATCGAATCCTGTCTTGGTACTACAATCTTTTAACAAGAGATTATGCTCCAGCAATAAAGAAACGAGTTTGGTGGAACTGAAGCGGGAAGTTACTTCGCACAGGAAATAATTGGCTTGTGAAGGTATGACACGTAGGAAGTCAACCTGTTGCAATACCTCGAAAAAGCGTTGGCGCTCGGCTATGAATTTTTTACAGGCATTTTGATAATCATTATTATACTTGCTGTATATCTGTAAATAGAATTCGGCGAAGGAGTTTATATTCCATATAGCCATGTTTTTTCGTAAATAGGATATTATCTCTTTGTCGGAAGATGCGGCTATCCCCAAGCGTAATCCCGGAACTCCATAAGATTTGGAAATACTTTTAATGACTGTGAGGTGTGGGTATGTTTCCAGAACTTCATTCTTAAGCAGCGTATTTTCGACACTTTTTTCGCTGAAGTCAACAAAAGATTCATCCAGTATTAAGTGGATATTTCGCTGCTGCGTCCATGCCAGCAAATCCATAAGTTCGTTGAGGGGGATGAAGTTACCTGATGGGTTATCCGGATTGATCAAGAGTAAATGGCGGATATCTTTGTCCGCATAAAAAAGCATCAGTTCTTTTGCCGTATAATGAAAATCGGCATTCTGTGGATAGAATGCAATGATTTCTTCTGATTGTCGGTTGGGATATTCTTCAAAAGTGGGATAAATTACTCCCATTTTGCCATCTGAATGTTCCATCAGCGCTTTGATGATTTCGGCGGCTCCGTTGCCAACAACCACATAATCTTGCCGGATACCGAAGTTTTTTGCCATGACAAGTGTATTCACTCCCATGCCGGAAGGGTATTCACGGAGAAGCACATTAAAATTAGCCTGTAGTTCTTCACACATTTTTTGTGGTGGAAAATAGGGGTTTACTAAATAGCAGAAATCTTTCAGCTTTGGGAAACGCCAGTATCCGCCATATCTTTTTTGGTAGCGTTGTAGCTGGTCCTGTTCGGCAAAAATGGTTTCAGCGATGTCAAGATCTTGTATATCATCAATCTCATACCAGCGTTCTCCTTCCAAAGGGAGTCCTTTCAGTTCACATCTCTCCAGCAGGGTGATTACCCGTAATACCTGTTCGTAATATTCGTTATTACCCAGGGCTTTGCTGTAGGCTTCAAGAAATGGCACATAACTGTTGCGGAGAAACTCTTTACTGAATTTATAGATATTGACGGTTTTGTAGTAATCGTCAATATCTGCGTAGCGGAACGTTTTTTTTGAGATAAAATCAATGATGTCATTTTCAGTATTGAGCCGTACCATCGTGCCGTCCATCCATGGCTCATATTTAGCTACAAGTGCCAGATTGGGATAGGGGCTATTTAAAATTTTGTGGAAAAGTGTATCCTCAAAAATCAAATCGGATTCAATTAATAAAGTATCTTGCTTTTGCAATTCCTCTTTAGCAAGATAGAGAGAATAGATATTATTGGTCTTATTGTAGACAGGATTGTAAATATATTCTATCGGAGTATTTCTACTTTGTTTCTCTATGTGGGTACGTAATTTCTCTCCCTGGTAGCCTATGACTAAAATGATGCGTTCCAGATTTAATGAATCTAACTGTGAGAGCAGACGGTCTATCAGATAGGTCCCGTTTACTTTAATCATACACTTGGTGTTATCTTTGGGTAAGATCTCCCAAGCGCTTGCCCATGCCGGCGGCTAGAATGATTGCTTGCATAATAAATTTAGGTATATATATTGCAAAAGTAGTAATTAATTAGCATTTATAAGCGATGTTATTTATATTTGCCTCAAATTTTAAACAGGAATGGGTAAAATAACATTTGTACCGGTAGGAGGATTGGCCAACCGTATGCGTGCAGTGGCTTCGGCGGTAATGCTGGCAGGAAAGACGAAAAGTGAATTAAGCATCATTTGGTTTCGGGATTGGGCACTGAATGCACCGTTTTATCAGTTGTTTAAGCCTGTAGACAGGGAAGTGGCTTGTTTACGGGATGCTTCGCGGTTGGATTATGCATTATTAGACAGACCTCGTTCCAAGAATTTTCATTTCCCGCTTTTGTTTCAGAAACTGCTTTTCAAGTCTTGTCTGTACGAGCGTTCCATTACTCCTTTATGTAACCGGCATTTTGATTTTGAACGGTGGGTTAAAGAAGGTGGCTGTGTTTATATGGCATCATACACCGCTTTCCAACTTTATGATTATGCGTGGATCAGTCGGTTGTTTGTTCCGGTAGACGAGATTATGGAAGAGGTAGAAAACCGTTGTCGGAATTTTTCGGATGCTATGATTGGTGTGCATATCCGTCGTACAGATAATCTGGCTTCTATCAGGCAAAGCCCTATCGAGTTGTTCTATCAGAAATTAGATGAGAAGATAAAAGAGGACGGCAAGGTGGCTATCTATTTGGCTACAGATTCGGAAGAGGTGAAGCGGGAAATGAAAGAGCGTTATGGTGACCGGATATTCTGTTCCGGAAAAAAGGCAGACCGTGGATCTTTGGAGGGAATAAGGGAGGGTATCACGGATATGTACACATTGGCTCGTACACAAAAAATATATGGTTCTTTTCAGAGTTCATTTTCGGATATGGCAGCTCAGATAGGAGGGGTTCCATTGGAGATTTTGAAATTATGAGTTGCGGAAATAAATCATTGTTTTAATGATTATCTGCAAACATTTTTATTTTTGCTCCTCTTCTTTCTATGGCATTTGCCAATTTGTTTTCTATTTTTCCTAATAGCAGCCGTCTGCTCCATTCTATAACAAGCGTCGTCAGACAGATAGAAACAAGTGTTCCCATAAAATACAGAACAAGTAGGTTGCTGTCTGCATAAGGGATATACCAGGGTTGTAAACAGTGGATAAGAAGTCCTTGAAGCATATATAAGGCAAAAACGTATCCTGCTAGGTAATTGATGATGCGGGATGAAAAATGCCATCGGGTGAACTGGTAGAAAATCATGATAGAGGCGATGATAATCAGTAGATTATTATCTCGGGCGAATCTCAGTATGATATTTCCACTCATTGCTGTAAGCAGGGAATTCAGTATAAAAATACCGGCAAGGCTGCCTGACAAGATTTCCCGGCTATGTCGTTTCATGTTTTCCGGAAGACCATAGGTCTTCAGATATTGTCCTATGAGATAAGCTAGTGTGACATTGATAATTCCCTTGCCCGTGTCATTCTGAATTTCAAAAAACAGGATTGTCGGGGCAAATACAAAAAAGAATCCCCATAGTAACAGTAGTTGTTTATAACTTTTTTGTGAGAGGTTATGAACCAGTCGGTTTAAATAGGGCGAGAAACAATAAAGTACTACATAGCAGGTCATAAACCAGTATTTTTTGCTAAGTATCGGTAGCAATGAGGAGGCCAGCCCTGTCCAGGTATGCGGAGTGTGAAGCCATATTGTTTCGATCAGATAAGAAACGATGGAATAAAACCATACGACAACCAGCATTTTGAAAAATTTATGTGTATTGAAACGGATTCCAAAATAACCTGAGATCAGAATGAACAAGGTTACTCCGGTGTTTCCCAGTGTATTGATAAATAGTATGAATTCTTTGTTCAGCCAGTTACCGGTGTGGAAGGTATTTCCTAGAATATGCATGGATACAATCAGTATGATACTGATAATTCGTAAACATTCTAATCCGGAGTGACGTGTAGCATCCATTATTTCTTGATTATATAGTGTAAACTCTCTTTAAAAGTGACGGAGCCGCTCAACCACAGGGTGGCTGTGTAGAGTGTGCCGGCTATGATCATTTTGCTTGCCATTAATAAATACAGATTGGCAAAGCCGATAGTGATATAATAGGTAGCCGCCATTACTGCGGTAGCTATGAAGGCAAACGGAAGGATGTCTTTCAGCGCTGCAAACAAGCTGAGCCGTATTTGTTTCCATACAAAATAGTGCCATACAAACAGCCAGCAGATATTGATGGATACATACACTATAATCATGGTATGTACGCCGTATGGATAGAGCAGAAGCATGGTTGTTAACTGGATGATGCCTAAGCTGATGGTATTCCACATATAGATATCCGATTTTCCTTTGCTGATGACTAGGTTGGAATACAAATTGGTTATGGGAATGAATGCGCCACCGATGCAGAGCAATTGCAGAATGAAGGCACTGGGTAGCCATTTGTCTGTAATAGTCAGTATAATCAGTTCGGGTGCGATTAATGATAATCCTAACATAGCCGGAAAAGAAATAAAGGCAGTGAAGCGGAGCATCTTCCGGAAAGCGCGTTGTTGGCGTTCCCTTTCATCCGACAAACTGGAAAGTACAGGTTGGGCTACACTGTTGACTGTTCCTGAAATTAATGAATGTCCCATATAATTCCATTTATTAGCTTGAGTAAAATAGCCTACTTCTTGTCCCGAATAGAATTTACCAAGGATAACGGTAAAGATATTATTATTGATGTGGTTGAATATATTGGTTACTAATAATTTGCTGCTGAAAGAAAGCATCCCTCTCAAAGGCTTGAAGTCGAAAGTAAGTGTAGGTCGCCAGGGTGAGAAGCACCAATAACAGATATTAATGGTTCCTACATAGACAATGCTTTGTGTGGCTATCCCCCAATAGGCAAATCCCAAGCAGGCCATAGTTATACCGATAGTTCCTGAGGCGGTTAATCCGATAGTGACCGCCATTGCCTTTTGCTTGACCATTAAGTTGCGGAACAGGTAAGCACTGTGGGCAATGCCCAAACTGGCTACAAAGAAACCGAGGAAAGTGTATCGTGCCAAAGCTGTCAGTTCGGGAGTGTGATAGAATTCGGCAATGAGTGGGGCGCAAAGGAACAGAATGAGGTAGAGACAGGCACTTAGCCCGGTACTGAACCAGAATACGGCATTATAGTCTTTGTGGGAGATATTCCGTTTGTTGGCTAGGGCGGCCGTGAACCCGCTTTCCTGCAAAGAACCTGCAATAAGGGAGAAGATGGACAGCATTCCCACCATGCCATAATCTTCCGCGTTCAGAATGCGTGACAGGAATATCCCGAAAAAAATGATTCAGCAGCTGCTGTACTCCATTGCTTAATCCGCCCCAGAAGAGGCCTTTTGCTGTCTTTTCTTTCAAGGATTGTTCTGCCATTTTTATAGATAGATTATAAAACAGTCAGGCTGAAAGCGGACGTTTCAGTTGCTTTCAGCCTTTTCTGTATTTGGGTGTATATTATTTCACTTCACTGCCCGGCTTTACCTCTCTTAATAAAGAGGTCACCGCTAAGGTGCCGTCAAAGTTTTCAGCACTCAGGATCATGCCTTCGCTCACCAATCCGTTCTTGAATTGGCGCGGAGCAAGGTTGGCAATGAATAAAACTTGTTTGCCCACCAGTTCTTCCGGTTTATAATGTTGTGCGATACCGCTGACGATGGTACGGTTCTCCAGTCCGTCAGCAATCTTGAATTTCAGCAGCTTTTTCATTTTAGGCACTACCTCACACTCTAATACGGTACCTACACGGATATCTAACTTTTCAAATTCTTCAAAAGCAATTACTGGTTTTATCGGGTTGGCTTTATAGTTGGCAGCCTCGTTTGCTTTTTTGGTAGCCAACAGTTTGTCTACTTGTGCTTGAATGGTTTCATCTTCGATCTTTTCGAACAACAGTTCTGCCTTATTCAATTGATGTCCTTCTGCCAGCAGATCGGTACGCCCCAGTTGGTCCCATTCAAATGTTTCCATATTCAGCATTTGGCGGAGCTTTTCGCTGCTGAAAGGCAGGAAAGGTTCGAATGCAATAGCCAGATTGGCAACTAGTTGCAATGCTATGTTAAGGATGGTGGCTACACGGTCCATATCAGTTTTTGCCAGTTTCCAAGGCTCTGTATCGGCTAAGTATTTATTACCGATACGTGCCAGGTTCATTGCCTCTTTTTGTGCATCGCGGAATTTGAATACATCCAGTAGCTTTTCTACTTCTGCCTTTACGTCTGCAAATTCTTTTAATGTTTCTTTGTCGTAGTCGGTCAATTCACCGCAAACGGGAACTTTCCCGTCGAAATATTTATGAGTCAGCACTAAAGCACGGTTTACAAAGTTACCGTAAACAGCCACCAACTCATTGTTGTTACGTGCTTGAAAATCTTTCCAGGTAAAATCGTTGTCTTTTGTTTCGGGGGCATTGGCTGTCAATACATAGCGCAATACATCCTGTTTGCCGGGGAAGTCCTGCAAATATTCATGCAACCATACTGCCCAGTTGCGTGAAGTGGAAATCTTGTCACCTTCCAGGTTCAGGAATTCATTGCTAGGTACGTTATCCGGTAAGATATAGCTTCCTTCCGCTTTCAGCATAGCAGGGAAAACAATGCAGTGGAATACAATATTGTCTTTTCCGATGAAGTGAATCAAACGGGTTTCTGGATCTTTCCACCAAGTTTCCCAACTGTCGGGAAGTAATTCTTTTGTATTTGAAATATAGCCGATGGGGGCATCGAACCATACATAAAGTACTTTTCCCTCAGCGCCTTCTACAGGAACAGGGATTCCCCAATCCAAGTCACGGCTTACCGCACGGGGTTGCAAGCCCATATCCAACCAGCTTTTACATTGTCCGTATACATTGGGGCGCCATTCTTTATGATTTTCAAGAATCCATTCACGCAGCCATCCTTCGTGTTTGTCCAATGGCAGATACCAATGTTTGGTTTCACGCATCACTGGTTTACTGCCACTGATAGCACTTTTCGGATTGATCAGGTCGGTCGGAGAAAGTGATGTTCCGCACTTCTCGCATTGGTCACCGTAGGCTCCTTCTGCATGGCAGTGAGGACATTCACCGGTAATATAACGGTCGGCCAGGAACTGATGGGCTTCTTCGTCGTAATATTGCATGGAGGTCTTTTCAATGAACTCACCTTTATCATACAGGGTTTTGAAGAATTCGGAAGCCAGTTCGTGGTGTGTCTTTGATGTAGTACGAGAGTATATATCGAATGAAATTCCAAATTCTTTGAATGATTCTTTTATCAAGGTATGATAGCGGTCCACCACATCTTGTGGAGTAATACCTTCTTTCTTTGCACGAATGGTGATAGGTACTCCGTGTTCGTCAGAGCCTCCGATGAAAAGAACATCTTCTTTTTTCAGGCGGAGATAGCGCACGTAGATATCAGCAGGAACATATACACCTGCCAGATGACCAATATGTACCGGACCGTTTGCGTAGGGCAAAGCGGATGTGACGGTGGTTCTTTTGAATTTATTTTCCATTGTATGATGTCTTTTTGTTATTTCTACCAGTAACGTGCAAAGTTAGTGATTTTTAGTAAGTATATGGAATAATCAGAAATATTTCTCCCTTAAAATCTCTGACAGGCCGTACTTATTATAAAATATGGTTATTCGGGGGCTTTGTCGGAAGAAGTGAAAATACAGAAAAATGTTATATCGTGATGCAGTGATTTGCACTTATTTGCATTTAATCTTAAGGAGAGAAAAATGATGAACTAAATTTTACTTATCCTGTTTTTATAAAACCTTAAGTCGAACGAGACATGAATACGTGGTATAAATTCATTTTAAATGCACTTTTCTCTAAAAAGAGAGAGGATAAAGATTGGGAAACGACCGATAAGGAAGAGGATGTTCTTTCAAATTACATTGAACTGGACTCATTGATGCAGGTCATTTATCATGCAAAGGAAACTGAGTCGGGCAGCTAAACTAACCGGCCCAGTCTTCTCTATCAAGATTTCTATAGCTTATCGCTTCTGCCAGGTGGATGGAAGTAATGTGTTCGCTGTTGTCCAGATCGGCAATGGTACGCGCTACTTTTAGAATACGCCCGTATGCGCGCGCCGACAGGTTGAGGCGTGTCATGGCAGTTCGTAATAATTTTAGCCCTGCTTCATTGGGTTGAGCGTACAGATGGAGTAACCCGGCTTCCATTTGTGCGTTGCAGTAAATACCCGGATGGTTGGCAAAACGTTGAGCTTGTATTTTCCGGGCCTTGATAACCCGTTCGCGTATGCTTGCACTACTTTCCGCATGATGGCGTTCTGCCATTTTTTCGAATGGAACCGGAACTATTTCTATTTGGATATCTATGCGGTCCAGTAAAGGACCGGAGATACGGTTCAGGTACCGTTGCACTTGTCCGGGATTACAGACGCAAGCTCGTGTGGGATGATTATAATATCCGCATGGACAGGGATTCATACTGGCTACCAGCATGAAACTGGCCGGATAATCCAGACTGTATTTAGCTCGTGCGATGGATATATGCCTGTCCTCTAGGGGTTGGCGAAGTACTTCAAGTACACTTCTGTTAAATTCCGGCAACTCGTCTAGAAAGAGCAAACCGTTGTGAGCCAGACTGATTTCTCCCGGTTGGGGATTGGTGCCGCCACCTACCATTGCTACTTGCGAAATTGTATGATGGGGACTACGGAAAGGCCGGATGGCAATCAGTGAACTGTCTTTTCCTAATTTTCCTGCTACTGAATGTATTTTAGTCGTTTCCAGACTTTCACCCAATGAAAGGGGAGGGAGAATGCTTGGCATACACTTTGCCATCATGGACTTCCCACTTCCGGGTGAACCGATCATAATCAGGTTGTGTCCTCCGGACGCGGCTACTTCCAATGCGCGTTTTACACTTTCTTGTCCTTTCACATCAGCAAAATCGTATGGAAAGCTACTTTGGTGTTCATAGAATTCCTCCCGTGTATTGACGATGCTAGGCTCCAGATTGCGTTCATTATTGAAAAATTCGATGACCTCTTTGATATTTTCTACGCCATATACTTTCAGGTTGTTTACTACAGCAGCTTCCCGCGCATTTTGTTTGGGAAGTATGAAGCCTTCAAAAACCTTGCTCGCGGGCACTGATAGCTATGGAGAGGGCTCCTTTGACTGGTTGAAGGCTTCCATCCAGGCTAAGTTCTCCGATAATAAGATAACGTGAAAGTTTTTCTTCCGATACGATTTGGGTAGCGGCCAATATTCCGATTGCTAGCGGAAGGTCGTATGCAGACCCCTCCTTGCGTATGTCGGCAGGGGCCATATTCACTACAATTTGACAGTGGGGAATTTATATCCGTTTACCTGTAAGGCGGAAATAATACGTTCATGACTTTCTTTCACGGCCGAGTCCGGCAGACCGACAAGGAAGAATTTTATACCTCGTGAACTATTTACTTCAATAGTTACAATGGTAGCGTCGATACCTTGAACGGCTGCTCCATAGACTTTTACCAGCATTCTTTTATTTTTTGTTTCGGACCTTCTGCCAGAAATACTTTATCGGCTTTGCGATTCTTTTTCAATTCCAGTGAACGGATATATTTAATGCGATTCTTGCTCAGTGCCATAAGTTGTTCGGTTTTATTTGGCAAAAGTAC
>ENA-OQDT01000462-OQDT01000462.1-human-gut-metagenome-genome-assembly--contig:-NODE-462-length-26314-cov-4.562302_pt1 | contig 26314 bp, 23 predicted proteins | sample MGYA00242786_ERZ504617 | MGnify/ENA primary metagenome ERZ504617 (study PRJEB26092, sample SAMD00036337) | human gut metagenome | host: Homo sapiens | study: EMG produced TPA metagenomics assembly of...
AGAGATGGAACTTCTGAAAGATTACATCCATGACAGAAAAAGATATCCGCAGCAATAGAACAGATTGCAAAACACGCTGACTAGGGTAGATGAATTCCTTCCGAATTACACATCCATCACAGAGGAGAATGTTGAAGAGATCCTTCAGCAGGAAGTCGGAAAAGTATTCTGCGAAGTACTCGAAGATGCTGGAGTTTATAAGTGTGATGAAAAAGGACTGGAGTCATTCCATCGTTTTATAGGGGTGTTGTAATTTGTTGAACTTGGATTCATTATCACTCAAATAAGTACTTTTGATAAAAACAGACGTGAGGGAGTCACTGTATTGCATCGGACACCGGCCCGCTTTACCTCATCCCTTTGACAATCTGTAACGAAAAAGCCAGAGCACTCACCGTGTGTGATTCGTGTTTGGCTTTTTCTAACAGATTCTGCAAAGTGTATTCGGAACGCTCCTGCCTTAAATGTGTCCTCACCAATACAGTGGCTCCCTCACTCAGCTTTTCAAATGAGTAAGTGCTATTCCAAATGAAATGAATCTAGAAAACAAAATACAAACTTAGTACGTGCCTAAAAAGGGGACGATTATCTTAGTCGATAAAACATCCGTTTACGTTTACCTACAGATTCTGTAATTTGTTTTCTGGATTTGTCTGATTGGAATTAAATATCCCGTTTGGAATATGTAAGCAAGGACAGTCCTGCTGTTGCCACGAGCACATGTAAGGCAGGAGCGTTCCGAATACACTTTGTTCAGTATGTAACATAAGAGCCAGAACAGGCACCACACACGGTAACTGTTCTGGCTCTTATGTTACATACTTTCAAAGGGATGAGGTAGAGCGAGCCGGTGCTCGTGGTAATAGCAGGGCTGGCCTTGCGACACCATTCTATAGGCTGTTTAATACCAATTAATACAACTTCGCACTGATCAGTTTTGGTCTGAATCCAGCCTTATCAAGTGTATCCAGAATCTTTTTCTTATGATCTGTTCCGAATGCTTCCATTGTGATACGAAGCTCTACTGCTGCGTTTCTGTTTGTGCTTACAAACTGGTTATGCTCCAGCTTAATGATGTTACCCTGTACGTCTGCGACTGTCTGCGCCACACGTGCGAGTTCACCCGGCTTATCCGGAAGGAGTACGGATACGGAGAAGATACGGTCTCTCTGGATCAATCCGTGCTGGACGATCGAGGACATTGTGATAACATCCATATTTCCACCACTTAATACACAGACTACTTTCTTTCCTTTGATGTCCATCTGCTTTAATGCAGCTACGGAAAGAAGTCCTGAATTTTCTACGATCATTTTGTGGTTTTCTACCATGTCAAGGAATGCACCAATCAGTTCATCATCATCTACGAGAAGAATATCGTCTACATTCTCTTTCACATACGGAACAACTTTATCTCCAACTTCTTTTACAGCTGTTCCGTCTGCGATTGTATTTGCAGATGGAAGTTCTACAGGCTCTCCTGCTTTCAGGGCTGCTGTCATACTGGCCGCTTCTGACGGCTCTACACCGATTACTTTGATCTTTGGATTCAGCATCTTGGCAAGTGTGGAAACACCTGTGATCAGTCCACCTCCACCGATTGGTGCAAGGATATAATCTACAGTCGGGAGTTCCTGAACGATCTCCATTGCGATTGTTCCCTGACCTGTAGCAACATCAAGGTCATTAAACGGATGAACGAATGTATATCCGTTCTCTTCTGCAAGTTTACATGCATATGCGTAAGCATCATCATAAACATCACCATGAAGTACTACGTCTGCTCCAAAGCTTTTTGTACGGTTTACTTTGATCAGCGGTGTAACTGTAGGCATAACGATCGTAGCTTTGCATCCAAACTGTTTTGCTGCAAATGCAACGCCCTGTGCATGATTTCCTGCTGATGCTGTGATCAGTCCACGGCTTCTTTCTTCGTCTGTCAGTGTGCTGATCTTGTAATATGCACCACGGATCTTATAAGCTCCTGTGTGCTGCATATTTTCCGGTTTTAAATAAACCTTTGCTCCTGTCTGTGCACTTAAGTATTCACTGTAAATGAGTTTTGTAGGATTTGTTACCTTTTTTACCAGTTCGCTAGCTTCTTCAAATTTCTCTAATGTCATCATGGTCTTTCTTCCTCTCTGTAAAACAACGCGTTTACGAACTCCTCTGAGTCAAATTTCTGCAAGTCATCAATTGTTTCTCCTACACCGATATATTTTACCGGGATACCAAGTTCAGACTGGATTGCTACTGCAATTCCTCCTTTGGCTGTTCCATCCATCTTTGTCAGAACAATTCCTGTTATATCTGTTACTTCATTGAATTCCTTTGCCTGGGCAAGCGCATTCTGTCCTGTCGTTGCATCCAGCACAACCAGCGTCTCACGGAACGCATCCGGATACTCTCTGTCAATCACACGATTGATCTTCTTAAGCTCTTCCATCAGGTTCTTCTTATTGTGAAGTCTTCCGGCTGTATCGCACAGAAGTACATCTGCCCTTCTCGCTTTCGCAGCAGCAACCGCATCATATACAACTGATGCCGGATCTGCACCTTCCTGACCGCCGATCATCTCAACACCGGCACGGTTGGACCATTCTTTTAACTGCTCTCCTGCAGCCGCACGGAATGTGTCCGCTGCCGCAAGGATCACTTTCTTATTCTGTGCTTTCAGCTTTCCTGCAAGTTTACCAATCGTTGTTGTTTTACCAACACCATTTACTCCGATCACGAAAACCACACTCTGACGATTCTCAAACTCATATGCTGTCTCTCCGACATCCATCTGTTCACGAATACTGTCGATCACAAGCTGTCTACATTCAATCGGTTCCTTGATATGTTGCTCTTTTACTTTAACCTTTAAATCTTCAATGATATCCATTGTTGCTCTGACACCAAGATCTCCCATGATCAGAGTTTCTTCCAGTTCTTCATAAAAGTCATCATCAATCTTCGAAAATCCATGGAAAATACTGTCCATGCCGGACACAATATTATCTCTTGTCTTTGTCAGACCGGATACAAGTCGTTTAAAAAATCCCTTTTTTTCTTCTCCCATTTTCAGCCTCCTGTTCTCTTAATACCCTGTTTACAATAAAAACAGGTTTATTTTTCCAGATCATCTTCCAACAGATCCACAGAAACAAGTGTAGATACTCCTTTTTCCCTGCATGGTAATTCCATACAACCGGTCTGCTGCTGCCATTGTACCACGTCTGTGGGTAATGACAATGAACTGTGTATATTTTGTCAGCTTATGTAAATATTTCGCATAACGATCTACATTGTTGTCATCCAGTGCCGCTTCAATCTCATCAAGGAGACAGAACGGAGATGGCTTCAGATTCTGGATTGCAAATAGTAATGCGATTGCAGTCAGCGCCTTCTCTCCACCTGAAAGCTGCATCATATTCTGTAGTTTCTTTCCAGGCGGCTGTGCGATGATGCGTATTCCTGCCTCAAGGATGTCTACGTCCTCCTGAAGTTCAAGCGAACCTTTTCCGCCTCCAAAAAGCTGACGGAATACATCATTGAACTCTGTCGCAATTCTCGCAAACTGTTCTGTAAACTGCTTGCGCATCGCAACATCGAGTTCCTCAATGATCTGCTCAAGAGAAGCTTCTGCTTCCACAAGATCGTCATGCTGACCTTTCAAGAATGTATAACGCTCGGATACGTTTTTGTAATCCTCAATTGCGTTGACATTGACCGAACCAAGCTTTCGGATCTCATTCTTAAGTTCCTGGATCTTTTTCTTCATCAATGCCAGGTCTGTCAGTGTCTCATTACGAAGTTCTTTCGCATGATTGTAAGTGAGCTCATATTCCTCCCACATGTAATTCATCTGCTTCTCTGACGCTTCCTCATAGCCTTCTTTCTGGCTATTTAAACGGAAACATTCTTTATCAAGATCTGACACATGCTTCGCAAGTTCTTCTCTTTGTCTCAGGAAATCTTTGTGCTGCTGATTCAGTTCCTCTCGCTTCTTGCTCTGTACTTTAATCTCTTCACCGATCTCTGTAAACAGATCTTTTGAATCTTCAATCGTTTTCTTAAGCCCTTCGATTTCATTTTCTTTTTGCAGAATTTCCTCAGATACATCTCCACGATTTTCGGCAAGTTCTTCCTGCTCTTTTTCATATCTGGTGATTTCCTCATCTATACGGGAAATATTTTCTACAATAAACGTTTTCTGCTGATCCAGACCTGCCAGTGAAAGATGGACTTCCTCAGACTGTTTCATCTGGACAGCCTCATCCTCTCTTTCTTTCTCCAACTGCATCTGCAAAGCTTCAATCTGTTCATTCAGCTCTTTTTCCAGCTTCTCTGATGTCTCAAGTTCCATTTGGATAGAATCTTCGTTCTCATTGATTTCATCCAGCTCCTGAAGCAATGCTTTCTGTTCTTTCAGGAATCCTTCGTAACGCTGTTTCGATTCTAACTGTTCTCTCTGTACCTGTGCAACATTCATTCGCGCAGTATTCTCCAGCACTGATTCTTCTCTTAAATGTTCCTGTACTTCATCAATCACATTGTAGCATGCTGCACGACGGTTCTTCGCCTCTGTAACTTCTTTTTCCAGCACATCCATGTCAGACTTGAGCATATCAACCGTCTTCTCGAATTCTTCGATTTCGCGGCGTCTGCTCAGCAGATTACTTGAATTCTTAAATGCACCACCTGTCATGGACCCGCCCGGATTGATCAGGTCACCTTCCAATGTGACCAGACGCAGAGACTGGCGGTATTTTCTCGCAATTGCGATTCCGTGATCGATGTGGTCTACTACGATCGTACGCCCAAGCAGCTGATCTGCCAGTCCGTCAAATCTTGATTCCACATGGATCAATGTATTCGCAAGTCCGATCACTCCCGGCTCTTTAAGTGCTTCCAGATTCCTGATTCCTCCGCCGCCATGCATACTTGTCAGCGGAAGAAATGTTGCCCTTCCGAATTTATTACGCTTAAGGAAATCAATCATACGCTTGGCTGTATCTTCATTATCTGTAACAATATTCTGAATACTTCCTCCAAGTGCTGTCTCAATAGCAATCTCATATTCCTTATCAACCTTAATGATATCCGCTACAACACCGATCAGACCTTTCTCACGTTCTTTATTCGACATTACCTTTCGGATACTGTTACCATATCCGTCATAGCGCTCTGTAATATTCTTTAATGACTCCAGACGGGAAGATTCTCTGTGATAAGCGGTCTGTCCGATCCGTAACTTTTCCTGCTTCTCTTTCAGCTCATTCTGAAGCTTGCCAAGTTCCTCTTCGTTCAGGGAAATCTTATCCTTATAGGTTTGAATGCGCTCACGGATCTGACCAAGTTCTTCTTCATACTTCTTAAGTCTGTTGTTCTGTCCTTCTGCTACTGTCGAAATCTCAAGAATATTTCTGGCAACGACAGCCTTGCGTGTCTGGATCTGTTCTTTCGTCGTATCAAAATGCTGAATCTTAGCTTTTGTTGAAGCACGATTTCCAAGCAAGTCCATGATCTCCCGCTTCTTCTGCTCGATTTCAGTGCTGTGTTCTGCAATCTTTGACTGAATCTCAATTAAACTCTGCTGTGCTTCCGTATCCTGTCCACTGGCTGATTCTAACTGTTCTGAAATTCTTTTCTTCTCTTCTTCAAGCTCTCTTTTCTGCTGCTGCCTTGTATCTATCTCACTGACGATCGTACTCAGGCGATGATCATAATGCTCATCATTCATACGGGCTGTATTGATCTGCTCTTTCAGGACATTGATCTGGCCTTCCAGCTGTTGCTTCAAAAGATTCGTCTCATTCATCTGATTCTTCGCAGTCTCAATTGCAAGATCAATCTGATCTACTTCTTCCTCGATTGCCTCGTATTCTGCTTTCATCTTCTCATAACGGGCATTTGATTCCTGCATCTCCTGAGAAGCAATCTCATATTTCCCACCGACTTCACGAATACGCTCCTGCAGCCGCTCTTCCTCCAACAAAAACATATTAATGTCGTATGTTTTTAATTCTTCTTTCATCTTCAGATAGATTCTGGCTGTCTCTGACTGTCTTTCCAAAGGACCGATCTGTTTCTCAAGCTCTGCAAGAATATCATTCACGCGGGTAAGATTCTGCCGTTCATCCTCCAGCTTTTTCAAAGAAAGGGACTTTCTTCTCTTATATTTTACAATTCCGGCGGCCTCATCAAAAAGTTCTCTTCTCTCTTCCGGCTTACCGCTTAAGATCTTATCAATCTGCCCCTGACCAATAATTGAATAGCCTTCTTTACCGATACCTGTATCATAGAACATCTCATTGATATCTTTCAGTCTGCAGGCTGAACCATTGATCAGATACTCACTCTCTCCGGATCGGTACAATTTACGTGTAACAGTGACTTCTTCGTACTCTACCGGAAGTTTATGATCTGAATTATCCAATGTGATTGCAACCGAAGCATAACTAAGCGGCTTCCGGTTCTCGGTTCCCGAGAAAATCACATCCTGCATGGTGCCTCCACGCAGCTGCTTCACTCTCTGCTCTCCAAGAACCCAGCGGACGGCGTCAGCGACATTACTCTTACCACTTCCATTCGGTCCTACAATACCTGTAATTCCGTTATGAAATTCAAATTTAATCTTATTGGCAAAAGATTTGAATCCCTGCACTTCTATACTCTTTAAATACATAAAGTCCTCTTTACTTTTTCTTTCTGAGATTCAGAATTGCCTCATAAGCTGCCTGCTGTTCTGCTGACTTCTTCGAGCTTCCTTTTCCACGTCCCCAGGCTTTTCCCCCGATTCTTGCTTCCACTTCGAAAATCTTATTATGATCCGGTCCCTGTTCATCAATCAGTTCATAACTTACATTCCCCGTCATATTCGCCTGCACGATCTCCTGTAAGATTGTTTTACTATCATAAAAGAGTTTTTTATCCTCTAAATCTGTCAAAATAAAATGATGGATAAACTCTTTTGCATTAGTAAAACCACCGTCGAGATAGATAGCACCGATCAATGCTTCCATCGCATCAGATGTGATAGAATCTCTTTTTCTTCCACCGGTCGCCTCTTCTCCTTTTCCAAGAAGCAAGTAATCTCCAAGTCCGATATCTCTTGCACACATTGCCAGAGACGGTTCACATACCATACTTGCACGTGTCTTTGTCAGTTCTCCCTCAGATACCTTTGGAAATTCATTAAATAAATAAGCACTTGATACCAATTCCAATACTGCATCTCCAAGAAACTCCAGGCGTTCATTACACTCATATTTCTTCAAATGTTTCTCATTTGTATAAGAACTATGCATCAATGCACGTTCGATCAGGCTTTTGTCTTTAAACACATATCCGATCTTTTGTTCCAGTTCTTTTACTCTGTCCATTTAAATGGCCTCCTTCGTGTTAATAAACGAAAAAGCCCAAACGGGCTTTTTCATCTCACTATCTGATTATTCATTAGCCTTCTTTTTCTGGATCTGATCAACAGCATCCTGCACTGTTGTGATCTTCTCTGCCTCTTCGTTATCGATCTCGATGTCAAAATCTTCTTCAATTCCCATAATGATCTGGAAAATATCCAGAGAGTCAGCTCCAAGATCATCTACGAATGTAGTATCCGGTGTGATTGTCTCCGGTGAAACATTAAGTACGTCCGCAATAATTGCCTGCAGTTTTTCAAATTCTGTCATTGTAAAACTCCTCCTGTCTTATTCGACTTCTTTCTCTTCTTTCTTTTCTTCCAGGGTCTCCTGTTGAATTGCCTCTTTTATCTTCTCATTGATCTTCTGCTCCTTAAATGCAACACACTGAATGATTGAGTTGCATACCTCCTTTGACTTTGAACTTCCATGTGTCTTTACTACAAGTCCGTTCAGGCCAAGAAGCGGTGCGCCGCCATACTCACTTGTATCAAAATCTTTCAGTACACCCTTTAAAGCAGGTTTCACAAGCAGTGCCCCTATCTTACTACGCAAAGAAGAAAGCATTCCTTTCTTCACTTTCTTAAGCAGTGCTCCTGCAACACCCTCATAAAGCTTCAGAATAATATTACCTGCAAATGCTTCACAGACAATGACATCTGCTGCTCCGTAAGGAATATCTCGTGCCTCAACACTTCCAATGAAATTAATGTCAGGACATTCTTTTAACAGTGGGAATGTCTCTTTCACCAGCGCATTTCCCTTCTCTTCTTCAGCACCGATATTCACGATACCAACTGTCGGATTCTTCTTTCCCATAACGCTTTCCATATAAATGGATCCCATCTTTGCAAACTGTACCAGGTGAGATGGGCGCGCGTCTACATTAGCTCCACAATCGATCAAAAGTGAAACACCTTTTAATGTAGGAATCAGTGGTGCAAGCGGTGGTCTTTCAACACCTTTGATCCTGCCTACAAGAACCTGTCCTCCAACAAGAACAGCTCCTGAACTTCCTGCAGATACAAAAGCATCTGCTTCCCCTTTCTTCACCATCTTCATCGCAACAACAATGGATGAATCTTTCTTACCACGGATTGCTTTCACCGGAGGTTCTGCCGTCTCAATAACCTCTGTAGCATTCACAATCTCAATCTGCTCCTTTGGATACGTATAAGCGGAGAGTTCCTTGCGAATCACATCTTCCTTACCTGTCAGCAGTACCTTGATATCTTTTCTCTTCTGCACTGCCTCTACGGCACCTTTTACCATCTCTCTTGGTGCATTGTCTCCACCCATGGCATCAAGAGCAACCCTTGTAATCTCTGACATATCATTTCCTCCTTGCGCTACTGAAATTATTCTACTGGATATCAGTATAAAAATCAATAAAAAAATGGCGTAAAACACAAAGTTTTTACGCCCTCAAGTGTTCTGTTCGCAGTACACTCAATATCTTATTGATCATTAGTCAACTGAAACGATCTCGCGCTTGTTGTAAGATCCACATGCCTTACATACACGGTGTGGCATCATAAGCTCGCCGCACTTGCTGCATTTCACCAGATTCGGTGCGCTCATCTTCCAGTTAGCTCTTCTTTTATCTCTTCTTGCTTTTGAAGATTTATTCTTTGGACAGATTGACATAGGTTACACCTCCTTAAAATTCTTAAATAAGTCACGGACAACTGACATTCTCGGATCAAGCCCTGTATCTTCACAGTTACAAGACCCCGTATTTAAATTCTGACCGCATACATTGCATAATCCCTTGCAGTCTTCCCTGCAAAGTACTTTCGTCGGCCAGCTCGACAAAATCTCATGAAAGAGCAGTTTGTCCACGTCAAGATGATATCCGTCAATAAAGTTTGATTCATCCAGCTCCTCTGTCAGTTCTGCGTCGGAGAGGCCTACGTCCACATGTTTCACACAATTCAGTTCAAACTCCCGTTTCACATCCTCCAGACAACGGTCACATGGAATCATGACACTCAATCTGGTCGCAGCTGTGATGAGCAGTTCTTTTCCCCTTATATGCTCTACTTTAACATGAACCGGCTCCTTGCTGATAATGGGGTAGGTTCCGGATTGTAACCGGATCTCTTCCATCTCCAGCCGCACAGTTTCTTCAACCGTCTTATGCTGGTCTGACAAAACGTCTGATAGGTTAATCAACATAATGTATTTCTCCTATTCATACCTAAACTATTATATCATGGAAAAAATGTTTGTCAATAGATATTTATAATTTCTATTAAAAATATTGTGAAGAGCAAAATGTATTGGATACATTTTTGCTTCTTCTATGCGCAAAAGCAGGACTGAACTGCTCTCCTGGCACCTCAGTCCTGCGCTCATATACGATATAATCTTTACAGATCACTATCGTATACACTTTCTCATATTAAGATTTCTTCAATTATTTTACAAGCGCTAATGTCTCACGAGCGATTGCAAGCTCTTCGTTTGTAGGAATAACAAATACTTTTACCTTAGATCCTTCTTTTGTAAGCTCAGCTTCTTTTCCTCTGAGTCCTGTATTCACTTCGAAATCGAAATCCACTCCGAGGTATCCAAGGTATTTACATACTTCCTGTCTTACATAATCATCGTTCTCACCGATACCAGCTGTAAATACGATGTCATCTACACCATTCATAGCTGCAGCGTAAGATCCGATGTATTTTGCTACTCTGTATGAGAATACATCCATAGCAATCTTAGCTTTCTTATCTCCGGCATTCATAGCGTCTGTCAGGTCACGGAAATCACTTGAAAGTCCGCCTGAAATTCCAAATACACCAGACTTTTTGTTCAGTACTTCCATAACACCTTCAATGTCAAGGTTCTCTTTCTTAGCAATGAACTCCATGATTGCAGGATCGATATCACCTGAACGTGTTCCCATTACAAGTCCTTCAAGTGGAGTAAGTCCCATAGAAGTATCTACACATTTTCCGTTAAGAACAGCACTTACACTGGATCCATTTCCGAGGTGGCATACAATTGTCTTTACTTCATCGTAAGATTTTCCCATTACTTCTGCTGCTCTCTTAGATACGAAGCTGTGGCTTGTTCCGTGGAAACCGTAACGTCTTACTTTGTATTTCTCATAGTACTCATATGGAAGTCCATACATATAAGCCTTCTCCGGCATTGTCTGATGGAAAGCTGTATCAAATACTGCAACCATAGGTGTTCCTGGCATCAGTTTCTCACATGCTGCAACACCGATCAAGTTTGCCGGGTTATGAAGCGGTGCAAGATCATTACACTCTTCTACTGCTTTCTTTACTTCGTCTGTGATTACTACAGATGAAGCAAACTTCTCTCCACCATGTACGAGACGGTGTCCAACTGCTCCGATCTCATCAAGGCTCTTAACAACTCCTGTCTTCTCATTTGTCAAAGCATCAATTACAAACTGAATTGCTTCTGTATGAGTTGGCATAGCCAGATCAGATTTCTCTTTCTCTCCGCCAGCCGGCTGATATGTCAGACGTCCGTCGATTCCAATTCTCTCACAAAGTCCTTTTGCAAGTACCTTCTCTGTCTCAGCGTTGATCAGCTGGAATTTCAGAGATGAGCTTCCGCAGTTGATTACTAATACGTTCATTTTCTTTTTTCCTCCTGAAAAAACCTTATTATTATTATCCGAGGGCAGCTCACACTACCCTCTTTGTTTCTTTTGATTACCCGTAACTATTTTAAAAAATCTGTAAACAATTACAATTATTCAGCCTGTGCCTGTACAGCTGTGATAGCTACAACGCCTACGATATCTTCAGCGCTGCATCCACGGGAAAGGTCGTTAACCGGAGCGGCGATTCCCTGTGTCAGAGGACCGTAAGCTTCTGCTTTAGCAAGTCTCTGAACAAGTTTGTATCCAATATTACCAGCATCAAGGTCTGGGAATACAAGTACGTTAGCATGTCCTGCGACCTTGCTTCCCGGCGCTTTAGATTCCCCGACTGATGGAACGATAGCTGCATCAAGCTGAAGTTCTCCGTCAAGAGCAAGCTCTGGTGCGAGTTCCTGAGCGATCTTTGTTGCCTCAACAACTTTATCTACATCTGCATGCTTAGCACTTCCCTTTGTTGAGTGAGAAAGCATAGCAACAACTGGCTCTTTCTCAACAAGCAGTTTGAAAGAATCTGCGGATGAAATAGCGATGTTCGCAAGTTTCTCCGGATCTGGATTCTGCTCAAGTCCTGCATCAGCAAAGATAAATGTTCCGTTTGCTCCCATGTCGCAGTTCGGTACTACCATAAGGAAGAATGCGGATACGAGCTTTGTTCCCGGTTTTGTCTTCAGGATCTGAAGGCATGGACGAAGTGTATCTGCTGTAGAGTGGCATGCTCCGGATACCATTCCGTCTGCATCACCCATCTTAACCATCATTACACCATAGTATAAGTAGTTACTAAGAAGCAGTTCTTTTGCCTGCTCAGGAGTCATTCCCTTTTTCTGTCTTAACTCAACAAGTTTTGCAATATATCCTTCTGTTCTTGCATCTGTTGCAGGATCTACGATTGTTGCACCGGAGATGTCGTATGTACCTTTGTTCTTCTCAATCTCCTCTTTGCTTCCTACAAGCACCAGATCAGCGAGTCCTTCTTTCAGTACTGTCTCTGCTGCTTTGTAAGTTCTTTCGTCCTCTGTCTCAGGAAGAACGATTGTCTTTTTGCAAGCTTTCGCTCTTGCTTTGATTTCATCAATAAATCCCATGATTTAATGCCACCTTTCTTTTTATCTCACTTAGTCCTATTATAACTCAATCGTTTTTTGTATACAAGTCATTTTATGTGCATTTTCAAATACAATCTGAACTTTGTAATAGGATATTTGTAAGATTGTTACAATTTTATCAAACATTGTCTTTTTCTAAGAACATTACGAGCCAGAACAGTCACCTCTCACGACAACTGTTCTGGCTCTTATTAAAATTTACACCTTCAAAACCCCTTGCTTATATTCATTCTGAAACGCCGTCTTAAACTTATCCGTCACCACTGAGGTATACAGATTTGAAGCAAGCATATCATGTCTGAGCATTTTCTGACCAAGTTCCGGAAGATCGTCAATTTCAGACATTTTCGTCAAAACCGGAAGACTGCTTTCCTTCGACATAGCTGTCAAAAGCTTTGCATTGTCTTTTCGAAAACCAAGCAGGCGTGCATACATATGATAGCCATTGTCAATATATTCTTCCACATTTGCCTTTTTCGTTCCAAGCATAATATGAAGCAATGCCCGGTTAACTCGGGTCTGCGTAAGTTCTCGTGTTTTTAACAAATCACAGAACTGTTTATAATTAAAAAAGTTGTTTAACTGATTCGCAATTCTGAATGCAATCTCCGGAGAGACATCCACATATCGAACCAGACTTTCTGGCTGTTTATTTAACAGTTTATATTTCAAAATCAGAGAAAAATCATTCTGTGAAATCGGATACTGTACTTTATGATAATCCTTCAAAAGTTCCAGACAACATTTTGGAACCTGGTTTTCCAACTCTGACAGTATTCCCGAAAGCGAAAGCTCATCGTAATTTTCTTCTACTGGTTCTATATTGAAAGATGAACTTGAATAAGCAAGCAGTGAACGAATTGCCGTAGCGGAACTGTAATCACTGTCCAGTTCTTCATCATGATACTGTGCACCACGTCTTGCAATCGTATAAGGTTCCATCCTGCTTCCAAGTTTTTTGATTGCTTTCAAATATTCAATCCCCAAAATATTGTTCGGATTTCTTAAAATCTCTGCAAACCGAGGATCTTCTGTATAAGAAAGAATTGCTTCCTGTCTGGCGCGTGGAAAAGACATCCCTTGTTTCAGATAATCTTTCAACAGAATCTGGTAGGCTTCAGGTTCTTCAAGAAGTAGTTCTGCAAGCTGTTCCAAGATTGGGAGATCATTACATTCACTGCCAAAACAGATAGAATCAACAATTCCAAGAGACTCTAAAAGAGATACGGATCCAAGTGCAAAAAGCTCCGCAGATCCCGTCGCATAACAGACCGGAAGTTCAAAGACAGCTCCAGCACCACACATCAGTGCCATCTCTGCACGTATCCTTTTAGGCATGATTGCAGGTGTTCCCCGCTGCACATAATCACCACTCATAACAACAACGGCTGCATCTGCACCGGTTACACGCAAAGATTCTTTAATATGATAAAGATGTCCATTGTGAAATGGATTATATTCTGTAATAAGACCAACGATTTTCATAATATTCTCCTAAAAAAGCAGAGTACTGCTCACATCACGTGTGAACAGTACCACCTCTCACCAATACAGATTATGTAACTGTTCAGAGCCAACCTCCAAAATGCTGCGCATTTCGTCACAGTTACCAGATTACAATCTCTTCATACAAGTAATCGCCAGTGCCCCCGGACCAATATGGCAGGCCACGCTCAATGACAATGATCCTTCCATAATCTCATATCCCGGAAATCTTTCTTCAATCTCTGCTTTCCACTCCTGTGCTTCTTCTTTACTGCATGTGTAAGCCATGCCAAGAACCATCTGATCCTTAACATCGGCAAAGCGTCCATTCAGATCTTTCTCGATCGCATTGAGCATTGTCTTCTTCGCTGTTTTCCAGCCTCTTGCTTTAGAAAATGCATCCAGCTTTTCTCCCTGGATCTGAAGAACAGGCTTTAAGTTCAGCACCGTTCCGATTGCCGCCGCTGCCGGTGTGATTCTTCCACCTTTTTTCAGGTATTTTAAAGTATCCACCGTAATATAAATACTTGCCTGAAGTTTTTCTTTCTCCAGTATTTCTTTAATCTCTGCTGCACTCTTTCCTTCTTCACGCAGATTCATTGCATCCAGAACAGACTGCTCCTGTGTAACTGAAATTCTCTGATTATCAACCACCTGAACACGTCCGTCATATTCAGCTGCAAGAGTAATAGCTGTTGCACATGTGCTGCTCAAACCACTGGACATCGGAATACATACGAGCTCATCATATTCTTCCAGAACTTTATCCCAAAGATCCATGACCTCTCCCGGGGATGGCTGTGATGTTGAAATATCAGAATCTGCTCCGAGCTTTTCATAAAACTCACTCTGGGAAAGTGTGATATCCTCCAGATAAAGTTCTCCATCGATAAAAAATGGCATCGGAAGGACAAAAATCCCAAGTTCTTTTCCACGTTCCTGTGTTATACCGCTATTACTATCCGTTACAATTGCAACTTTACTCATCAAATTTCTCCCTATTAATTCTTAAAACTATGAATTGGAGCCGGGATACGTCCCTGTCTGTTGATAAACGCATCACATCCGAATTCATTCACCGGCATAATCGGTGCATAACCTAACAGTCCACCAAATTCTGCCACATCTCCAACGTCTTTACCGATAACCGGAATCAGGCGCACTGCTGTTGTCTTTTGATTGACCATACCAATTGCCATCTCATCTGCAATGATTCCTGAGATTGTCGCTGCTGATGTCTTTCCAGGAATTGCGATCATATCAAGTCCTACAGAGCATACACATGTCATTGCCTCTAACTTCTCAAGTGTAAGAGAGCCTGCATTTACTGCATCGATCATTCCCTGATCTTCACTGACCGGAATAAATGCACCGCTGAGTCCACCCACATAAGAAGATGCCATAACGCCGCCCTTCTTCACCTGGTCATTGAGCATTGCAAGTGCTGCTGTTGTTCCAGGTGCACCCACGCGCTCCAGTCCGATTTCCTCCAGAATCTCTGCAATACTATCTCCAACTGCCGGAGTCGGTGCAAGAGAAAGATCAATGATTCCAAATGGAATTCCAAGACGTGCAGAAGCCTCTCCTGCAACAAGCTGTCCTACTCGTGTAATCTTAAACGCCGTTTTCTTAATTGTTTCACAGAGCTCTTCAAAACCTTTTCCACGTGCTTTTTCAATCGCTTTCTTTACAACTCCCGGTCCGCTGACACCTACATTAATAATCGTATCTGCCTCAGTCACACCGAGGAATGCACCTGCCATAAACGGGTTATCATCCGGTGCATTGCAAAGAATAACAAGCTTTGCACAACCAAGAGAGTCTCTGTCCTTCGTTGCCTCTGCCGCTTCTTTCACAATCTGTCCACACAGACGGACCGCATCCATATTGATACCTGTCTTTGTTGATCCCACATTGACGGAACTACAGATTCTCTCTGTCTCGGCCAGTGCCTGCGGGATTGAACGGATCAGATTCTCTTCGCTTGGTGTCATTCCTTTCGACACAAGTGCGGAGTATCCACCAATGAAGTTTACACCCACTTTTTCCGCTGCGCGGTCAAGTGTACGTGCGATTGTCACATAATCTTCCGGAGTCTTACACGCTGCTGCTCCAACAAGCGATACAGGTGTAATTGAAATTCTCTTATTTACGATCGGAATTCCGAATTCTTTCTCAATGTCTTTTCCTGTAGATACAAGATCTTTTGCAACTGTTGTAATCTTCTCATAAATCTTACGGTTCAGTTCATCCAAATCAGAATCCACACAGTCCAACAGACTGATTCCAAGAGTGATCGTGCGGACATCAAGGTTCTCGCTTCGATCATCTTATTGGTTTCTGATACTTCATACATATTAATCATAGTCTTATCCTCGCCTTATCTCCGACTGTTTACAGACGGTGCATTTTCTCAAAAATCTCTTCTCTCTGACAATGAATTGTTACACCGATCTCTTTGCCAAGTGCATCCATCTCATCACAAACTTCTTTGAAATCTTTCTTCAGATTCGCAACATCCACGATCATCATCATGTTGAAGTATCCCTGAACAATTGTCTGTGAAATATCAAGAATGTTGATTTCATTTTCTGCAAGATATGTACATACTTTTGCAATAATTCCTACTGTGTCTTCTCCAAGTACTGTGACAATACATTTCTTCATTCTTTCTGTACCTCCGCTTTGATTCACTCAATTTTATACATTAATAATATCCGAAACTGATTCCCGGCTTGCAACGAACATATTCAGGTCTTCCCCTTTATATTCATTATCTGCAAGCGTAACTTCCAGCTTCACTGTCTCATAAGCAAGTCTTGCGTAATTGTTCTCCTTGCTCAGATGACCAAGCATGATGTGTTTCAGATTATCATGTAGTATATCACAAAGAAGCTGTCCTGACAATTCATTTGATAAATGACCGCGATCGCCAAGAATTCTCTGCTTCAAATAATATGGATATCCTCCGACTTCCAGCATATGGATATCATGGTTTGCTTCCAAAAGGATCGCATCCAGATTTTTCAGATTCTCCACTGTATAATCATCATATTTTCCAAGATCTGTTGCAACTGCTACGGACTTCCCGTCTTGTTCAATACGATACCCTGACGGTTCATTTGCATCATGAGAAATGGCAAATGGGTGTACGTCCAGTTCACCAAGCTGAAATGGGTGATCTGCCTTAATCGGATGTAAAAGTCCTTCCGGCATCTTTCCAAGACTAGAAGACTCTTTGATTCCTGCAATCGTTCCCGGCGTCGCATAAATTGGGATCTCGTACTTTCTGCTGAACACACCAAGTCCCTTAATATGATCCGAATGTTCATGTGTGATCAGAATCCCATCGAGTTCGTCCCCTTTAATCTCCAACTTATTCAGACCTTCTTCAATTCGTTTCTTACTAATCCCCGTATCAATCAGAAGATGGGAATTATCACTTCCTACATAGATACAGTTTCCACTGCTGCCGCTTGCAATACTGCACATTCTCATTTGTTCAATCTATCTCCTATTTGTCTCTTTGTTGCTTCAAAGTCTCCACTATTATCAATTACAACTGTGCATGCCTTTCGAAACACTTCTTCTATCGGTTGTGAAGCAATCATTCTGGTGATCTTTTCATCCGTGTAATGTCTGGAACTTTTCAGTCGTTCTCTCCGGACCGCTTCATCTGTGTAAATATACCATAATTCATCACACAGTTCCTTTCCTACTTCCGGAAGAAGTGCTGCTTCTACTATATAATAAGAGCAACCTTCTTCTTTTTTCTTCAAGATATCTTTCCGAACCCATTCCAGCACTTCCGGATGCACAATATCATTCAATATTTGTAATTTCTTCTCATCTGCAAATACGCAGCTTCCAAGTTTCATGCGATCCAGTTCACCATTGTTTCCGACAATCTGTTCACCAAATTCTTGTACAATTCTCGAAAACGCCTGTGTCCCTTTCCTCTGGATCTGCTTTGCAACTTCATCCATCTGGCAGACTACCGCACCGTATTCCTGTTCAAGAAATTTTAAAACTTCACTTTTTCCGGAGCCAACTCCACCCGTGATTCCAATTACTTTCATCTTATTTTGCCTCATACCAGTTCTTCCCTGTATGCATATCCACACTAAGCGGAACTAACAATTCTGCAGCATGTTCCATCTTATCCTGAAGGATCTGCTGTACTTCTTCTAATTCTCTTTCATCTGCTTCAATCAAAAGTTCATCATGCACCTGAAGGATCATCCGTGATTTCAGATTTCTCTTCTTCAGTTCTTCATTTACATGAATCATTGCGATTTTAATAATATCTGCAGCAGTTCCCTGGATCGGTGCATTCATTGCCACACGCTCTCCAAAACTTCTCTGCATAAAATTGCTGGACTTTAATTCCGGCATCGGTCTTCTTCTTCCATATAAAGTCTCTGCATATCCTTTTTCTTTCGCATCGCTCACACATTTATCAAGAAATGTCTTAATTCCCGGGTAGGATTCAAAATAATGCTCGATATACTGTGCCGCCTCTTTTCTCGAAATACTCAGATCCTGGCTCAGTCCAAAAGAACTGATTCCATACACAATACCGAAATTAACCGCTTTTGCATTTCTTCTCTGCAGATCTGTCACTTCATCAAACGGTACATGGAATACCTGGGAAGCTGTCATTCGGTGAATATCGCGCGCCTCACGGTATGCCTGGATCAGCTGTTCGTCACCGGAACAATGCGCCAAAATACGAAGCTCGATCTGAGAATAATCCGCATCTACAAAGACGCAGCCTTCTTTTGGTACAAATACTTTACGGATCAGACGTCCAAGTTCCATACGAACCGGTATATTCTGCAGATTCGGTTCTGTACTGCTGATACGTCCGGTTGCTGTGATCGTCTGATTGAATTTACTGTGGATTCTTCCATCCATCCCTATATAATTTGCAAGTCCGTCTGCATATGTTGACTTCAGTTTTGCAAGCTGACGATACTCCAAAATCTTTGCTACGATAGGATATTCCGGTGCAAGTTTATCTAACACATCCGCTGCTGTAGAATACCCGGTCTTTGTCTTCTTTGCATGAGGCATTTCCAGTTTTTCAAAAAGAATCACGCCAAGCTGTTTTGGAGAATTGATGTTAAACTCTTCCCCTGCCATTTCATAAATCTCTTTTTCCAGCTCAACGATTCTTGCTCCAAGCTCTTCGCCGTAACGCTTCAGCTCTTCGCCTTCAATCTTAACGCCAGCCTGTTCCATATCATACAATGTAAATACTAACGGCATTTCAATTTCATTAAATAAACGGAACATCCCATTCTTTTCCAGTTTCTTTTCAAGAACCGGGACACAGGCATAAGCTGTATATGCCTCATAACATGATTTTGTACCCTCATCAAGTTTTTCATCAATTAAAAGATTCAAATGTTCTCTTGCCACATCTTCTGCATTGTAATCATTTTTCAGAGGATTCAGAAGATATGCTGCCACGATCGCATCAAACCCGTTCTCACTTGTAAGTTCCGGCAGCCATTCCAGATATTCTTTCAATCCACACATTGAAAAACATTTCACACTTTTTGCAAGGTGAGACAACTTTCCTGTCAGATATTCAAAATCAGCATCCATATCACAAGGAATCGTAACAATCTTTTCTGCTCCATAGCAAAGAGAAATCCTTCCATATCCTGAAGCATGTGCAAACAATGGGAGAACATTTCCAGCATCTTTGGAAAATGCCGCACCAACGGTTTCTGCTTTCTCTGCCTCTTTTAAAACTTTCTCAATCTCCTTTTTCCCTGTTATCTCACGGAAATATTTTTCCACATCATTCGCTGATGCTTCTACATCAAATCTTCCAAGCAGATTTTTAAACTCCAGTCTTTGGAATAATTCATGGGCTTCTTTTGTATAAGGATTCTCATGTCGGGCATTTTCAATTTCAAACGTAATATCTGCGTCCTGTTTAATTGTCGCAAGAGTCTTACTAAGCTGTGCCTGTTCCCAGAATTCTTTCAGATTCTTGCTTGCTCTTGGTGGTTTCAGCTCATCAACATGCTCGTACGCATTTTCAATCGTCTGGTACTGCTGAATAATCTTTGTCGCTGTCTTTTCGCCAACTCCCGGAACACCAGGAATATTATCAGCAGTATCACCCATCAAAGCCTTTACATCAATAAATTCCTTCGGTGTTACTCCATAGCGTTCCTGCACATCTGCCGCATAATAATCTTCTACTTCCGTCTTCCCCTGCTTCGTCTTTGGGATGCGGATCTTAATATGCTCTGTCGCAAGCTGAAGCGTATCGCGGTCTCCGGAAATGATGGAAACATCCATTCCTTTCTCCTCACAACGATGCGACAAGGTTCCCAAAAGATCATCCGCCTCAAGTCCGGCCTTTTCAATCACTTCTATATGCATCGCACGCAGAACATCCTTGATCACGGGCACCTGCTGACGCAGTTCCTCTGCCATCGGCTTTCTCGTGCCCTTATAATCTGCAAACATCTCATGGCGAAATGTCGGCGCATGCACATCAAATGTAACCGTCAGATATTCCGGCTTCTCTTCATCTAATATCTTAAACATAATATTCAGGAATCCATAAACTGCGTTCGTATGCAGTCCTTCCGAATTCGTCAGATCCGGAACTCCATAAAACGCCCGGTTCAATATACTGTGTCCATCGATCAGTACGATTTTATCTCTCATCAGATTCTCTCCTATTATCTCTTGCTTTTTGTTGCATTTCATTTTAACCATTATTAAAGTATACACTAATTAACTTCTTTTTTAAAGGTTCATTTTATGGTATCATAATTTAGGGAGTGAACAGTAACCTTTTGACTCCAATATTTTGTAAACAATATTTTCAAAAATACTATCAGGAGAATTATTATGGATGGAATTATATTTGATGTAGATGGAACACTTTGGGATTCTGTTGAAGTTGTAGCCGAATCCTGGAATCTTGCAATAAAAGAGAACTCTGATCTTGAGCCAAACTTAAACCGCGAAATTCTTCAGGGACTGTTTGGAAAGACAATGGATGAAATTGCTGCCGGAGTTTTTCCCGATCTCGATACGGACTCTCGAAGAAAACTGATGGATATCTGTTTTGATTATGAAAACCGCTATCTTGAAACACATCCCGGTGTTTACTACGAAGGCGTTATGGACACGCTCAAAGAGCTGGCTCTGGAATATCCTCTTTTTATTGTAAGCAATTGCCAGTGCGGATATATTGAAGTTATGATGAAAGGCGCAGGCATGGAACCATATATCAAGGATTTCCTTTGTTTTGGCCAGACGCAGACTTCCAAAGATCTGACGATTCTGAAATTAATGGAGAAAAATAACCTGACATCCCCTGTCTATGTCGGAGATACCCAGGGAGATGCTGATTCCTGCAAAAAAAGCCGGTATCCCTTTTATCTTTGCTGCATATGGTCTTGGAGATGTTAAGGAAGATTATCCGACGATACATTCTTTTTCAGAATTAAAAAACATTTTAAGAGAGCTTGATTAACATCTCCGCTCCTGTTTACTTTTTTCATAATCGCGGATTTTACGCATCAATCCGCGATAAATCTTATCCTGAAGCAGTTCCCGATGTTCATACGATACCGGATATTCGTTCATGAAATCGGGATGTTCTTTTATATAGCAATCTCTTTCTTCTTTCGTTGCATTCAACAGATACTTTTCATAATAATCCATATCATCTATTTTTTCTTTATTCATCACTTTCTCCCATCCCCCTTAGTTCTTATGCTGTCTCATTTCTCGCACATTTTTCATGTTTTTATCAATTATAGTCGTAGTACGACTATATTTCAATAGTCGTGTCAGGACTTTTATATAATAATCCAAAAATACAAAAGATATCTGATTATTGTTCACCGGATACTGTGAACAATAGCTTGCTTCCGGTTGAATTCGCACACCGGCTTTAAGGTACGAGGATGGGATTATGAAATTCGAAAACATACGAAATTTGCGAGAAGATAATGATAAAACGCAGAAAGAAGTTGCTGCATATCTCAACATCAAACAGACTACATATTCTAAATATGAACTTGGAAAAATCAACGTTCCTATTGATGTCTTCATCAAACTTGCTGATTATTATACAGTCTCAATTGATTATCTCGTTGGACGTGGGAAAAATGTGAACTTACAAAATGAAAAAATCTCTGGACATCTTGCAAACATTGAATCTGTAAGATGTTCAGAGATTAAGTTCAATGCCGCTGGCCGGACTCGAACCGGCACGGCTACTAACCGCTTGATTTTGAGTCAAGTGCGTCTGCCAATTCCGCCACAGCGGCTTATTCTGTCGGACAAGAAAATTTTCCTGTCCGAATCAGCTTTTTTATGTTACCATATCTAGTCTCATTTTTCAACTATTTTTTTGATTTTATTTGCTTTTTATTTGCAAAGTTTCTTTCCAACCTCAAAACAATCAAATGTTGCAAAATAGTCTTTCGGTGTCTCCGCACGGCGAATCATCTGTACACTTCCATCTTCTTTCAGGAGCAGCTCCGCTGATTTTAATTTACCATTGTAGTTATATCCCATAGAGAAACCATGTGCACCCGTATCATGGATTACAAGGTAATCTCCCATATCAACTTCCGGAAGCATTCTGTCAATTGCAAACTTATCATTATTTTCACACAGAGAACCTGTTACATCATATTTGTGATCGCACGGTGCGTCTTCTTTTCCAAGAACAGTAATATGATGATATGCTCCATACATTGCCGGGCGCATCAGGTTAACAGCACACGCATCTACTCCGATGTAGTTCTTATAAGTATTCTTCTCATGGATTGCTTTTGTCACAAGGCAGCCATAAGGTCCCATCATAAAACGGCCAAGCTCTGTGTAGATTGCAACATCTCCCATTCCTGCCGGAACAAGTACTTCTTCATAAACCTTGCGGACACCCTCTCCGATCACACGGATATCATTCGGCTCCTGATCCGGTGTGTAAGGAATTCCAATACCACCTGAAAGATTAATAAACTTAATATGTACTCCTGTTTCTTTCTGAAGACGTACTGCCTGCTCAAAAAGAACTTTTGCAAGCATCGGATAATACTCATTTGTTACGGTATTGCTGGCAAGGAATGCATGAATACCGAATTCTTTTGCACCTTTTGCTTTCAGTGTCTTAAATGCTTCTGTGATCTGCTCTGTTGTCATTCCATATTTTGAATCTCCCGGATTATCCATAATATCATTACTGATCTTGAATATTCCGCCCGGATTGTAACGGCAGCTGATCGTCTCCGGAATATGTCCGATTGTCTTCTCAAGGAAGTCAATATGTGTAATATCATCCAGATTGATGATTGCTCCAAGTTTATCAGCAAGTATAAAATCTTCCTCTGGTGTATCATTTGAGGAAAACATAATATCATGACCATCAATTCCAACTGCATCTGACATAAGCAGTTCTGTATAAGAGGAGCAGTCACAACCGCATCCATACTCTTTCAAGATCTGTAAAAGGAACGGATTCGGAGTTGCCTTTACAGCAAAATACTCTTTATATCCAGGATTCCATGCAAATGCTTCCTTTAATGCTTTTGCATTCTCACGGATTCCTTTCTCATCATAAAGATGGAACGGAGTCGGATATGTTTTTACAATCTCTTCAACCTGTTCTTTTGTCACAAATGGTTTCTTACTCATTTTCATTTTCTCCTTCGCGTATTTTGATTAATTCTATCTCATTCGCAAGTGCTGTTTTAAACAGCGTAACGAAATTTCTCTGTCCGGAATAGACACAAGTGTTTCTGCTCTCCTGTCCATATTCACCCGAAAGTACATATTTAGAATCTGTGATCAGACCAATCTGATTTCCTTTTTCTTTCGTCACATAAATGATTGCCCCTGAAAGTTCAAATGGATGATCTGTCACAAGAACTACCTTTTTTCCTTTTTCTGTCAGTTCCTTTAACTGTCCTTTCAACTGTTCCAGACAGACACCGGAACAGGAACAATACACTCTTTCTTCCACATTAGCCAGAAGATTGTGGATCTTATCTGAAATATGTTCCCGACCATCGATCGTAACATAACCTTCTTCCTCTTTCTTCTCACCCGGAAGATTCACATCCAGCCACTTCTGTTCTTCCTCCATCCTGCGAATCCTGTTTCCACAGAACTCCTGAACATCAACCGGAATATACCGCTTGGCATCTTCTTCGATCAGATATGCAGCCCCCTTCTCAACAAGAGCCGCCAATGATGCATACACATTAGACCTCGAGATTCCTGTATCTCTTGCAATCTCATACCCCGTCTGCTTTCCTGCTTCGATCAGCCGAAGATAAACCGTCGCTTCCTGCCGGGACATCCCAAAATGCATCAGATATTCAATTGCTTTATTTATGTCCATCACATCATCCCTTTATTCTTAGTAGTTCTTTACAGGAACACTATACAGCATTGTTTGTTGGATGTCAATATATTGATTGTATTTAATAAGAGCCAGAACAGGCACCACGCACGGTAACTGTTCTGGCTCTTATTAAAAGTTTTTTCTAATTTAATCTACTGTCGCAATTCTCATCATATTACTTGTAAAGCTTCTCTCTTTGCTTACATTTGTTGAAGGAATTCCAGCTGTGATAACTACAACATCTCCCGGCTCAACATACTGTTTTACCTGTGCCAGTTCAATCGCATTCTCACAGATATCTTCTGTTGTATCAACTTCAAGAGACTTCAGCGGTCTTACCCCCCAGTAGATAGACATTCTTCTCAATGTTCTCTCGTTCGGAGTTACACCAAGAATCTCCTGTCTTGGTCTTAAGTTGGATACCACTCTTGAAGTTGCTCCTGATACAGACGGTGTGATGATACATTTTGCATTCAAGTTTGCTGCTGCCAGTACAGATGAATATCCGATTGCACTGGATACTCCTCCTCTTAAATGACCATGCTCTTTCTCAAGCATGCTATCATAATCCAGGTGTTTCTCTGTCTGCTCGATGATATGAACCATCATCTGAAGCGCCTCGAGTGGGTATTTACCCTGTGCTGTCTCTCCGGAAAGCATTACAGCATCTGTTCCGTCATATACGGCGTTCGCAACGTCTGTTACCTCAGCTCTTGTCGGACGTGGATTACGCATCATAGAATCAAGCATCTGTGTTGCTGTGATAACTGTCTTGAACTGATCGTTACATTTCTGGATCATCATCTTCTGAAGATATGGAAGTTCCTCTGCCGGTATCTCAACTCCGAGGTCTCCACGGGCAACCATGATACCATCTGCTGCACGGATGATCTCATCGATATTGCTGATTCCTTCTTCATTCTCAATCTTTGCGATAATCGGAATGTAAGGAGCTCCGAGAGACTTCAGATATGCCTTGATCTCAAGAATACACTCTGCATTTCTTACGAAAGATGCAGCAATAAAATCAATTCCCTGCTCTGCTCCGAATTTAATATCTTCTTTATCTTTCTCAGTGATTGCCGGAAGTCTTACCGGTACTCCCGGTACATTAACGCCCTTTTTCTCTCCGAGTTCACCACCGTTGATGATCTCACAATGAATTTCTTTGTCTGTTTTTCCGATTACTTTCAGTCCGATCAGACCATCATCGATCAAAATAATCTTTCCTTCACTTACATCTTCTGCAAGTCCCTTATATGTGATAGATACTTTATTCTCATCTCCAACAATATCTTCTGTAGTAAGTGTAAAGGTCTTCCCTGTTTCAAGCTTAATCTTCTTTCCGTCTTTCAGAACACCTGTACGGATCTCTGGTCCCTTTGTATCCAGAAGAATAGCTGTCGTTGCATGCTCTTCCTCGCGAAGCTCTTTGAGCATATCCATACGACCCTTCTGTTCTTCATGATCACCATGAGAGAAGTTGAAACGAGCTACATCCATGCCATTCTGGATGAGTTTTCTCATCAGTTCTCTATCATTTGTGTTTGGTCCCATCGTACATACTACTTTTGTTTTTTTCATACTAAGTCAATCTCTCCTTTAAAAAATATAACCTTAAAGTTCCTATACACCTGGAGCGAAGCTGCACTGTATCACTTTCGGCTGCAACTCTGATCTGATACACTGCACTGCCATACCTCATCTCCGGTAAACTATGAGAAATATGCGTTACACAATTCTCATTTTCTACTTCACATGTTCATGTGTAAATAAATGTTCCTGGCAATACTCATAGTTTCCATTACATTTTGAACAGAAACGGAACTCCAATGTCGGATCATCAAGTTCTGTACGTCCGCAGACTGCACAACGGTGTCTTGCCCCATTCGCATAAGTCATATGTGGTCTCGTCTGCTGTTTAAACTTTGCTTTTCTCGCCTGCTCTTTCGGACTGAAACGCTTCATATTCCTGCTGGACAGGAAAAAGATAACAAAGTTCAATAAGGATGCCGCAATCGCAACTTTCGTTGCGAGACTTCCTGTAAAGAAATAGTACAGTGCCATTGCCGCTATACGAAAGCCATCCATTTCATCTTAATCGGTAAAATAAAATAGAGTAAAACTTCCATATCCGGATAGATGGAAGCAAATGCCAAAAAGATAGACATTGTAATATAAGTTGGTGCTGAATCAATCCGATACTTGAAAGCGGAAGTTCAATTCCATAGATAAGATAAACAGCACCATACAGTATGAATACTGCGATCACTAG
>ENA-OQDT01000464-OQDT01000464.1-human-gut-metagenome-genome-assembly--contig:-NODE-464-length-26298-cov-5.169157_pt1 | contig 26298 bp, 27 predicted proteins | sample MGYA00242786_ERZ504617 | MGnify/ENA primary metagenome ERZ504617 (study PRJEB26092, sample SAMD00036337) | human gut metagenome | host: Homo sapiens | study: EMG produced TPA metagenomics assembly of...
TTTTCTAGTCCCACCTTCATGCGAAATCAGATGATAGCCATTATACCATGCTCTCGCCTCTTCAAAGTTCATTTCGTATTTTTCACATAATTTCTGAACTTCTGTCTCTGTAAATCCAAAATATTCTGCAAGATTTCCCGGATCTGTCATTGAATACTCTGTAAACATATTAAGAGCTGAATGTGAGCCATATTTTTTTATTGGAAGAATCCCTGTCATATAGGCCAACGCAACATACTCTTTGTCTTTAAGCCAGAATCTAAGAAAATCAAGATATTTTTTCTGTGCCTCCTGGTCCTGCTGATATTCACGAAACAGGCAGTCCCACTCATCAATCAAAATCACAAATGGATGCTTCGTGTAACTATAGACATCCTTCATAACCTGAACCAGATTTTTTTCATCACGAAATCGAACTTGCCCATATTGCTCTTTCAGATCAAAAATCAGATATTCATTCAGCATTTTCAGCATATGCTCAATATCATTTGTTGCACTGAGAAATTCCTGCATATTGATTTTCAGAACATCATATTGATTCAAATGTTTTTCATAATCTTTGGTACTTTTGATCTTCAGACTCTGAAACAATTCTTTTGTATTAACACTTCTGTCATAATAAGCAGCCAGCATATCCACACCCATAGATTTTCCAAATCTTCTTGGTCTGCTTACACACATATATCTCTGAAGTGTCCGCACACAGTGGTTTGTTTTTTCTATCAAGCCGCTCTTATCAACAAAAATCTGTGATCTCAATGCCATCTCAAAAAGACCGCTTCCAGGGTTCAAATAACTACCCATTCTTTCACTCCTCCCTCTCTCCCGGTACAGCTTCTTTTCCGAACATTGCCAGTGCCTGGTTTACTTTGTCCAGACGCACAGTCTCTTTTCCCTGCTCCAGTTCTCTCACAAATCTGAGTCCCAGACCGGAACGCATCGCAAACTCTTCCTGTGTCAAACCTGCCTTTTTTCTTTCTTCTTTTATATACTTTCCAATTCTGTTCATATTAATCATGATAATCCCGAGCGGGTATAAATTCAAGCTTTAATAGCAAAAATAATCCCGAACAGGTATAATTTTATGTATTTCTTATAAACTATCCCCGTTCGGGTATAATACAATGTTATTTACTTTACACACTCCATGATTATTTCTTCACACTTATCATATCCAAGCTGCGAACTGTTCAGGCACAGTGTATAATTACTGGCTTTTCCCCATCTCTGGTCTGTATAAAAGTTGTAATTTGTCATACGTCTTTTGTCTGTATCTGTCATCATCTTTACAGCATCCTGCTCACTGACATTATACAGCTGGCAGATCCTTTTCATTTTTTCCGGCATATTTCCATGTATAAAAACATTCAGCACATCATCCCGGTCTTTTAAAATGAAATCTGCATTTCTTCCAATGATCACACATGGCTCTTTCTCTGCCAGTTCCAAAATAACTTTTCTCTGTACCTCATATACCATATCTTCTACAGATTTTCCGGTAATATCACGTCCGGCAAGTGCATATGCCAAAATCCCCTTTTTCGGGGACAGCTCTGCACTTTCCTGAATATAATCTGGTGACAGACCGGACTCTTCTGCAATCTGATTGATGATATCTTTATCATAATAGGCAATCCCTAATTTCTTTGCTACCTCCTCACCAATAAAACGTCCACCGCTCCCGAATTCTCTGCTGATCGTAATGATTCTTTTTGCCATCTCTCTTCCTCCTTACTTGAGAACGTTTACTTTATTTTTTCTGATCCTCTTTAAAAATACATATCCTACCAGGCATGAAATTGCTTCTGTGATCGGAAATGCCCACCAGATCAGTGCAACGCCCATCTGACCGTTTCTGACAAATATAGAAAAAATTCCTGCCAGCGGTAAGATAATCACAAACTGTCTCAAAAGAGAAATGATCAGTGATTCTATACCACCATCCAGAGCCTGGTAGATTCCCTGATAAGCAACATTGATTCCTGCAAACAAAAAGCTGATGGAAATCACTCTCATTGCACTGATAAAATACTCTCTCGACTGTCCTGCGTTAAACAGTGTGGCAAATGAAGCAGGGAAAATCTCTGTGATCGCAATGCCCAGAATCATTAATGCAATAGTATAAATAAGTCCATATCTGATTCCATCCTGGATTCTTTTTTGCTTCGCATTCCATAAGCGAACGCAATGATCGGGGTGATCGCATCTCGGAGTCCAAACGCAAGAAACAGAACAAACTGCTGTACCTTATAAAACAAACCATAGGCTGTCTGTGCTGACGGATTAAATTTCAGGATCAGGTTCATCACATATACCATAATGGACATCAGTGCCTGTGCAATGATCGCTGGAAGTCCGATCGCATAGATTTCTTTTATGATACCCGTATCTGGCTTCATGTATTTCATTCCATGCTCGAATTCTTTGTTCAGTTTCATATGGAAAATGAACAGTAAAACTGCGGATGCCACCTGACCGATCACGGTTGCATAAGCCGCACCTTTTACGCCCATTTCCGGAACCGGTCCAATACCATATATCATGATCGGATCAAGAATGATATTTACAACAGCTCCGACCACCTGACCGATCGTCGAATAAAGAGAACGGCCTGTTGCCTGTAATAACTTTTCAAATAAAGAAAAGAAGATGATTCCAAAAGAAATCACGCAGCATATCCTCAGATAGCTGACTCCCATTCCAAGTACTTCTGCATCTACTGTCTGCGATGAAATGTATGCTTTCACTCCAAAGATACCAAACAGTAAACAGACTGCATAAATGATCACTCCCAGAAACAGACTGTTTCCTGCTACCTTTGCTGCTTTCTTACTGTTCCCCTGCCCCAGTGTCCTTGCAAGAAGCGCATTGGTTCCTACGCCAGTTCCAATCCCCACTGCAACCATAAGCATCTGAACCGGAAATACCAGTGTCAGTGCATTCAATGCCGCTTCACTGCCCACTCTCATATTTCCTACAAACGCACTGTCTACAATATTATAGACTGCCTGCAATGCCATAGATAAGATCATCGGAATCCCCATCTGGATCATTAGCTTATTCACTGGCATATCTTTCATCTTGTTACTTTCTGCCATTTTGTTTCAACTCCTCCTTTTTCTGCACAAAAAAATGTAGCTCTGTCATATAAGCTGGACTTACGCTGACAGGCTACACACTTTTTCATGGCAAATATAAAATTGTAAAATAAAAAACGAGTGGCAGGTAAACTGGATTTACGCTTACTTGCTACTCGTTTGTGATTATTATATTTCCTGTTTTTCCAAAAGTCAAACAGATTTTTTTCTGGATTTCTCTTACGCTTCCTGTCTGCCTTTGTTGATATACTCAATGATTGTTTCACAAACTTCCTCTTTCGGTTTTCCAAGAGCTGCTCCAAGTTCCATGTATAACAGGTTTTCTGCTATCTGAAAATATCTTGCATCTGTTGTTGTACATTTTTTCCCTTGTGCAAGTCTTTTCTTTTTCCGCTGATAAATCATTTTTATAATAGAAATTAATGCTTCCGGATCATTTGATTTTACTGTTGCTTTGTATTTTTGTTCCCGCATTTTTTCATTATCAATCCATGCTGTTGGAATTTCCGGGATCCGTTCAATCAACTTCCATGCTTCTTCTTTTGTCAGGCATAGCCTTAATATCGCATCTGAATTTGAAACAGGAACATAAAGTTTCCCTTTTTCATCTTCTATAGATTTCATCAGATAATATAATTTGTTCTCTTTTTTGCCAGTCAGATCCAGAGATACGATGTCTTCTATTTTACACACACCTGTAACTGACTTACTGACGAAATCTCCAATCTCATATTTCACAAAATTCTCTCCTTACTATCCAAACAATTCCTACTCTGTAAATGTATAACGCACAAAAGATCCCTGATTATCACCTGTTACGATCACAATGTCTCCTTCTCCGTTACGCACAGATTCCAGGACAGGAAATCTTCCATTCTCTTTTACATATGCTTCCGGGCTGGATGCCTCGGCCTCGATCAAAGTTTTTTTGCTGTATTTCTCTCCTCCACAGGGATTTATTTCTTCGATAAAAATTTCATATTCATGCATATAAGATTCCTCCTCTGATTATTTAAAAAACAGACAACATACGTGTCATTTATTCTTACACAAATACGCTGCCTGCTGTTATTTTATTATAAACTATTTTTATTTATTTCAAAAGTGATTTTGAACAAAAATATATGCCGTTTTTTAGTCATTATTACTATTGAATAATCCTTCCAGAGTTTCTTTCTCTTCCTGCAGTACTTTCAGTACATACCTGTCAAAATGTCTTGCGTCCTGTGTTGTAGAGCCGAATTCGTAAGTTTCCTGACCGTAATCTATAACATCAAAACCTGGTGTCGCTTTGCTGGCTCCTTTGGTTCTGTAGGAAGCAGCATCTGCCAGAGTAAAATTGACCTCTCCATCTTCATAAGATGCCCAGCTGCTGATATCGGTTCCTGTTGCTTCCGTGGCAGTTCCATTTTGTGTCTGGGTCTTCGCCTCCGCTTTTGTTACTTCTGCTACTCCTTCTACATATTTTCCATACATTTCGTCAATATTTTCTTACACCGCTTAACACCTTCGCGATCATGCAAGTAGCTCTACTTCAGTTTCTTCTTCAGTTCCTGGATCAGTTCAAAGTAATCTCTGTGTTTCATCTCCGGGAAAGCTTTGATGATTCGACCCTGGCCAAATACAGTATGGTTTGTGATGGAACTGGACAGTTCATCAAACTGTGCCTGAAGCTCTGCTTTTTTCATGCGAAGCATTTCAATAGATTTTTCCTTCTGGGCGGCTGTTGCCTCAAGGAGTTCTGCTTTTGCAAGTGCAGCCTGTACCTTACCTTCACCGACCTTCTGTGCAGTGTCGATCGTGGTCGTTGCCAGAGTATTACTGAGTTTGTCGCTTACGATCCTCAGATCTGAGCTGACTTTATCCAGCTTGGTAAGTTTCTTGTTCAGACCACGGATAACTGCTACCGTCACAATGAAGTCTGTCAGATACACTGCATATAAAACAGCTATTACGATCCACTCCCAGGTTGCCGGGGTATGGGATGCCTGACTTTCTACATATTTCTGAAAAACCTTTACTACCATAACGATTGCAAGTCCCCAGATCAGCGAAAACTCCAGACAGATATATCCGTGGAAATTGAACGGCTTATCTGAATAGTCCCACCATCTCGCATGAAAACATACATCCAGCAGCCAGCCGGCGATCAGCTCCACTGCCGTTGCAAGGATAATTCCAAACAGAAAGATCATTGCATCATTCATCTGATGTCCGCCACTCTGGATCGTATTGAGCATGGCAAACACAGAAAGCACTCCGAATCCATACACAGGGCATACCGGTCCGTTCAAAAATCCCCGGTTTATAACCTTTCCAAGTGCTACCGCATGAAAAAATAACTTCAACAACCCAGCCGCCAAAAGAATAAACCAGAAAATACAGGCATATCTGAAAATATGTCATTCCAAAAATCATGACTCTCTCCCCCTAAAAATCACTTCTTTCACCTGTCTGTTAATTCACTGTTATCAGATGTGGAAAAATTTCTGAATTGCTTTATAATCTCCAAGAACCAGAAGCGTACTGTCAGCTTCAAGAACTGTATCTACAGAAATTGTCACACTGACTTCTCTTTCTTTTTTTACTGCAAGAATATTTATATTATATCTTCTTCGAATATCCAGTTCTCCAACAGATCTTCCAATCCATTCATCTGGGATTGCTACTTCAAAGATCGCATGAGACGCATCTACTTCCATATAGTCAAGGATATGATCATCCGCATAACGGATAGATGCCCATTTTGCCACCTGTTTTTCAGGATAAACGACTCTGTCTGCACCATTCCGTAAAAGGAATTTTTCCTGTACGTCACGCTCTGCCCGGGAAATTACCAGATTTGCTCCCAGTTCTTTTAATAATGATGTTGTCTCAAGCGAATTCTGAAAACTGCCTCCAATGGTAACAAAGCAGATATCAAAATTTCCTATTCCCAGTGATTCCAGGAAACTGGCATCTGTACTGTCTCCAATCTGGGCATTGGTAACAAAAGGAAGGATTCTGTTGACTCGCTCCTCATTGATATCCACTGCCATGATTTCGTGTCCCATTTCATTCAGCTGCATTGCAATATGTTTTCCAAATCGTCCAAGACCAATAAGTAAAATATTCTTCATGCTCTCTCTCCTTTATCCAACTGTTATTTTTTCCAATGGCATTTTTGCATTTGTATTTCTTCTGGACACTACCGCATAGATCAGGGTCAGTCCTCCTACACGTCCCAGATACATAAGCACGATCAGTATCAGTCGTGACAGGATATGAAGCCCCGGTGTGATTCCCAGAGTAAGTCCTACGGTTCCTACTGCTGAAGCAGCCTCATACAGACAAAGCTGCAATGAAAGCCCTTCATAAACACTGATGGTTATTCCTCCAAAGAAAAACAATACAAAGTACAGCATTGCTATCGTTGCGGCATTTTTTATTACCTGACTGTCGAATCTTCTTCCAAAAGCCCCCGCATCCTCACGACTTCGAAATGTCGCAAACGCATTCAAAAGCAGGACTGCCACTGTCGTTGTTTTCATGCCACCTGCTGTAGAACTTGGTGATCCTCCCATTAGCATAAGAAGTATCATGATCGCCTGTCCCACCTCAGTCATCGATGACAGATCTGCGGTATTAAAACCAGCCGTTCTTGTCGTTACAGACTGAAAAAGCGATAACAGCGTCCGTTTCCTAATCGATACCTGTCCAAAGTCACAGACAAAAAAGAAGATCGCCGGGACAAAAATCAGGATTGCGGTCGTTAACAGAATAATCTTGCTCTGCATACGATAACGTTTAAATCGGAGTTTATTCGTATAAACATCATCCCATGTAAGAAAACCAATGCCACCAATGATAATCAGAAGCATAATCACTATATTTAACCAGAAATTTCCGGCATAACCACTCAGTGATACAAAAATGTTATCTGCGGTACCAAGTATATCAAATCCCGCATTACAAAAGGCCGATATGGAATGAAAAATCGACATCCATATACCTTTTATTCCAAAATCACGGCAAAATACCGGAAGAAGCAAAACCGCACCAATTCCTTCGATCAGAAACGTTCCTCTCAGAATAAACTTTGTCAGGCGGACAATACCACCGACTTTTGGTGCTGAGATGGCATCCTGCATGGTACTTCGCTGCATCAGTGATATCTTTCGTCCTGACAGCATAAACACCGAAACGGCAACCGTTACAACTCCCAGGCCGCCTGTCTGTATAAGCAGCAATATCACTGCCTGTCCAAAACCTGACCAGTAGCTTCCTGTGTCCTGCACAACAAGACCCGTCACACATACAGCAGAAGTTGAAGTAAAAAGTGCCTGATCAAATGGCGTTACAACTCTCTCCGCAGATGAGACGGGTAACATAAGCAGGAGTGCTCCCAAAAGGATCACTCCTGCAAAACCTAAAATAATCATCTGAAAGGATGTCAGATGTTTTCTTTTATGTCTTTCCGGCATAACTAATCTCCTCTTTTTTGATTTTAATAGTATTATATACCAAAAAAGAAGTTATACAAGCTTAATATTGATTATCATCTGATATTAAGCCCATATAAAAATTTTATTTTCTTTTTGTCCCACACTGAATTGCCTGTGTCGGACAGATCTTTTTACATCTTCCACAGCGAATACATTCTAAGCTGTTCGGGTTTTCCACCGGATTTACTTCCATCTGACATGCTTTTGCACATTTTCCACAGTGAACACATTTTTCTGCATCCACTCGATAACGGAAAACAGAAACTTTATTAAATACAGAATAAAAAGCACCCAACGGACAGATATATTTACAGAACGGCCGATAAATGATAATGGAGAGTATGATTGTGATCACCAGGATCGTATTCTTCCACACATAGAGCCATCCCACTGCACTGCGCATGGATTTATTCAAAAGCACCAGTGGAAGCCCGCCTTCCAGCGTACCTGCCGGACAGATCAGCTTACAGAAATAAGGGGATCCCTGTCCCATGATATCCACCACAAATAATGGCATCAAAACTACAAACACCAGAAGAATCACATATTTCAGTTTACGAAGCAGCTTATCTCCCCTGAATGTCCGAATCTTTTTGGGAAAAGGAATCTTATTCAAAAGATCCTGGATCAGTCCAAACGGACAGAGGAATCCACAGACAAGTCTTCCCAGCAGAGCTCCGATAAAAATCAGAAATCCAACTATATAATATGCCATTTTGAAATTCCAGCTGCCGATCACTGCCTGAAAGGAACCAATAGGACAGGCACCTGTGGCCCCGGGGCAGGAATAGCAGTTCAGCCCCGGAACACATACATTTTTCAATTTTCCGGTATAAATCTTTCCAGTCACAAATCCGGAAACATGACTGTTTGTAAGTGCCGCCCACAATGCCTGAATTCCATGCCTCGGCCACTCGTTTATTTTTATCTTCTTATTATCCAATTCCAATACACTCCATACAGATATTAATTGCCTTTGTAAAGACTACATCCACTTCGCCCCGGTAAATTCCAAATATCATCAGGAGGATTCCCAGAATCGCCAGCGCAGGACCTATCCACTTTGAATCTGTTATTTTTTTCATCATTTTTCTTATCTTTCTGTCAAAATCGCTTTATTATTTAGAAATGTTCTTGAGTTCTTTTTCTACGATTTCTTTCCATTCGTCCAGTGTATGGCTTCCTGAATAGGTTTCTCCTACAATATTTCCTTCTTTGTCAACAAAGAATGTTTCCGGGAAAGCAGAGATACCATTTAAACGTCCATTCATCATTGTTGAATCCGGGACCAGGAACGGATAGGATGCTTTTGTCTTCTCCTGAAGGACACCGGCTTTTTTCACTGTATCCTCATTCTGTTTGGCATCATCACTCACTGTATCAAGAACGACACCGACAACTCCAACACCCTTTTCCTTCATCTCTTCATAGAGTTTTTCCAGCTCCGGAATCTCATTTACACATGGAGAACACCAGGTAGTAAAAACATTCACAAGTGTAAGATCATAATCGCTGAATACTTTTTCTGTATAATCTTTTCCATCAACGCCTTTTGTCTCAAACTTGCCTACAGTTGTAGAATCACCTTCATTGCTTGTCTCCTGTGGCTGGTCAAATGCGGAAAGCTTCTGGAATGGTGTCATCTCTGTGAGTGTCACATCAATTTCTTCCACTTCTTTTTTCAGGGATTCATCTGCATCTTTATTAGTGCTCAGATAATATTTATACTTTCCATCACTGCTGCTTCCGATTTCTTTGTGTTCTGTGCAGCCTGTGATCTTATCCAGTTCTTTCTCAGAATCTTCGTCATAGATTCCAATCGCTCCAACTTTTGCAAGACTATTGTACCAGTCATCATATGCCGTTCCCATCTTGTCAACCTCTGCCTCTTTCTGCTCCTCGGTCATTTCGCTCCAGCTTATATATGCATATTTAATTGCATCTGCATTGTCATTCCATACTTCATTTGTGATCATCGCAATGGTCTGCGCTTTTATCTGTTTAAGCAGTTCCTCCGGAAGTTTCATGTTAAGTCCAAGGAATGGATACTCATAAGAATCCTGTGCCTGCACAGTTGTCTCAGATGGTTTAAAAGTACCCTGTATAAAATCAGACGGGATTGCATCACCATCTGCTGCAACCGCATCTCCATCAACCACCATCCCCGCTTCATCTGCCGGAACTGCCATTGCTTCTGTACTTTCTGCTGCCATTACAGACACACCGCCAAAGGTGGATGCTCCCAATACTGCTGCTGTCATAAGTGCTGTTATTTTTTTCATTCTGAATTTCATGATATATATCTCCCTTCATATTTGTCCTGTAATTTATAAATTGTTTTGTGCTTTTATTATACACGCTTTGATTACTGTAACTGTATTATATCATCCTGTCTATAAAATCTCTGTTAAGAAATCAAAAAAATCAAAATTTCTTCTTATACCTGTATTTTTTACGGAAATTTTATATGGAACATGATATGATAATACCAGAGTTCCAATATAAGCATTTTTGACCTGTACATCATATCAGACAAAGGAGATTACACATGCACATATTAGTGATAGAAGACGAAGAACAGCTCTGCTGCTCGATTGCAGAGGGACTTCGCCTGAATGGATACGAAACAGATACCTGTTTTGATGGAGATGAGGGACTGGAATTGTGCCTGACCGAAAATTATGATCTGATTCTTCTGGATCTGAATCTTCCCGGCATAGATGGTCTGGAAATCCTGCGGCAGTTCCGGGAAATAAACTCCTTCACACCTGTTCTGATCCTTTCCGCCAGAGGACAGATCCAGGACAAAGTAGAAGGACTTGATCTTGGAGCAAATGACTATCTGACAAAGCCTTTTCACTTCGAGGAACTGGAAGCCCGGATCCGCAGCCTGACACGGCGAAAATTTATTCAGGAAAATATCTGCCTGAAATGCGGACGTATCACCTTTGATACCCGTACAAGAAAAGCCAGCATCAACAACGAAGAACTTTCTCTCACCCGGAAGGAAACCGCACTGCTGGAATATTTTATGCTTCACCAGAATCGTATCATCGGCCCGGAAGAACTGATCGAACATATCTGGGACGGAAGCGTCAACAGCTTCAGCAACTCCATACGTGTCCATATTTCTGCCCTTCGCAAAAAGCTGCGCACGGCTCTTGGCAATGATCCGATCCAGAATAGGATCGGACAGGGCTATATTCTGACGGAGGATCTGAAATGAAAGAAAATCATACAATAAAAAATCCACTGAAGAAACGCTCCCTGCAGTGGCGGCTGACTTTGCTCATCACTCTGCTTGTAACCGTCACCTGCATTCTGATGTATTTTTTCATCAGTAATTCCGCTGTCACCGGAATGGAAAATCTTGAAAGCTACATCGTACAGATTAATAAAACTGACTCCACACCAATCACTTTCAATGTAGATCCATCCATATTGTTTCCGGATCTTTCCAATCAGGTGCAGGCGACCAAAGACTTATTTCGCATCAGAAGCATGATCGCTACCGGCATTATTATTCTTCTAAGCAGTATTGGAACTTATTTTATCAGCCGCCGTGCACTGACTCCTTTGCATGACCTCAGTACAAAAATTGGTAAAATACAGGCGCAGAATCTTTCAGAATCTCTGGAAATACCAGACAGTAATGACGAAATTTCCCAGTTGACTGCTTCTTTTAATAAAATGCTCTCTCGTCTGGATGATGCATTCACTGCACAGAAGCAGTTTTCTGCCAGTGCCGCACATGAGCTTCGGACTCCGCTTGCCGTCATGCAGACAAATCTGGAAGTTTTTGCCCGCAAAAAGACACCTTCCACAGAAGAATACCAGGAGATTTTCTCCTTGATTCAGGAACAGACCGGGCGTCTTTCTCATCTGGCAGAGATTCTTCTCGATATGACCGGTATTCAGACGGTTGAACGCTCTGAGACAATTTCGCTGGCAGAGCTTACAGAGGAAGTTTTCTGTGATCTGGCTTCAGTGGCTGAGCAGAAGCAAATTGAATTGATCCAAAGAGATGGCGACTGTACTGTTACCGGAAGTTATCTTCTTCTCTACCGTGCTGTGTATAATCTCGTGGAAAATGCTATCAAATATAACCATCCTTCAGGAAAAGTAACTGTAACTCTCCATCCAGGAAAAGTCATTCTGGATGCCTCTTCACAGCCTCATCCGGCAGACTGTGCTTTCATTGAAATCTCTGACACCGGCATTGGAATTTCTCCTGAATATCAGGAAAAAATCTTCGCCCCGTTTTTCCGCGTAGACAAATCCCGAAGCCGTGCCATGGGTGGTGCCGGTCTTGGACTCGCCCTCGTAACCGAAATTGCCAGACAGCATGGCGGACAGGTAAAAGTGCTCGAAAGCAATGAGAAAGGCAGCACGATCGCACTCATGCTGCCTCTATAAGAGCAGAGCCACCGGGGACGATATTAAAGCCACTGAAGACGGAGTTGAATACCATCAACCTCCGTCCCCGGTAGTTTTTGTCCCCAGTGGTTTTAAAGGCTTAATGAAGTCAGTATTGTATTGATCGTAACAATACCATCCAGCTGAAAATCGCTATTCTGAATTACAGCTGCAATATCTTCCAATGTTTCTGCCCCATCACTGTACGCCCAGACAACGGAAACTGCCGGTGAATTTTCTATCCCGGAAGTATCTCCGGCAATATAAAGTACGCCTTGATCTGTGTCTTCCTGTGTCAATTCATACGTACTCCAATCACTGGGAAGATACAGCTGAAATCCATCCTGAAATGGAACCCACGTTCCACTATACGATGCTTTTGTCTCATCAAAAACAATATCACTTCCATCTGCATGCTCTTCTGTACTGTTTCCCGCAGCTCCAACAATACTTCCAACCGTTCCACCGGAAATGATACTATTTGCTAAAGAAGGTTCCTGCTGTACAGCATCATCGGCTGCCTGTTGAATATCCTCCAGCGTTTTTTCTGCGCCTCCTGTCACGGAACGCTCACTGTCCACATGATTTGCGTAATCACTGTCACCTCCGGCAAGATAAGCCATACTTCCAGCCACCTGTTCCAGCATATCTCCTGTGTAATATCCCAGCGACTCTATCTCTTTTGTTCCAAACATATAGGTTCTATCATTTTCACTGAAAAAAAGTCTTCTGTCACGTACTACATATCCGCTCGTAGTATACGTGTAACCAATTTTTGTAAATATACGTCCTTCCAGTTCTACTGTATCCATGTCTTCTGATACTTGCAGATCACTGTAGTTTTCCGCCATATACTTTGTAAATTCATTCACAAAGTTAACAGACGCTGCATCATATTTTCCAATGATCACATAAGGAATAGACTCATCTGCCATCGCGTAAATATAAACAAATCCATCATCCTGGCGAATCGCAGTATAATCAGAAACCTGGACAGAAATCCCTATATCATCCAATGCTATAACATCTCCCTGAGGCATCTGTTCTGACTCTGACTGTACAACCGTATTTTCTTCAACTGCCATACTTCCCACCATTGCAGCATATACTGGAAGGGCACTTCCTGCCACCAGACCTGCTGTTACAAAAAACGTAACTACTTTTTTGCCTATGCGCGCTGTTTTTTTCATGCTCCTGTTCCTCCTTTCAATTTGGATAAAGCTGTGTGGTTCCGGCCGGTTGGTCCGTACCATTAGATACATAAACATTTCCAAGATCATCTGCGTACACATAATCATAAGAAGTCGGTATTTTTACATGCTCTCCATCCGGCAATGTATAATCGTTCTGTGAATAGATATAATCCGTAAAACGTTCTGCATCGTAAGTAGAATCGTTCCCTATCGATGCACTGACACTGTCCTGACAGTAATCTCCGATCTGTGACATACTGGAACTGCCACTGTACTGCATGATCTGCGTTCTTGCATCTATAAAGGCCTGCACAAACTGATCTGTCATTGCTGTATTCAAAACAAACTGCTCAAAATCCGCGTAACTGTTTTCATATTCATTTTCCGGCGTCAACATAAAAAATGTAAATGGCGATTCCCATGCGACAAAAGCAGTATGTGCAGTTGTATAGATCATATCTGCTGTCGAAGAAAGCTGTACTCCATTTGTTGTCGTCAATATCGTAAACCGAAACGGTATCTGATCCAAGGTAAGTCCATAAGTCCTCTCCGCCATTCCACTATAACTTCCATCTACCTGAAATCCACTTCCCTGTACCAGTTGCTGATTTTGCTGATAGTTTAAATTAGCCGATTCATCCAACATTTTCTGCTGACTCGGTGTAATCTCTGCCTGACTGAGTAATTCTGCCTGATTCCCATCCAGAATATTTTCTGTCATATAATCACAGTATTCTTCTGCCTTCATAAAATGTAACATTGGCACCATTGTCTGTGCATCAAACCAACCATCCTGGTGCTGGTTATAAGATACACCTCCCATTGAATAATCCAGCATATGCTCATAAGACACTGGTGAATAAAAGCCAAATATCGTGTTCTGATCCGCACTCATTGCAGTCAGATAAACCTGTGCCGGAGCAGAAGCGCTCTGCCACTTTCCACACCATGTCACATCCCCACTTACTGTATAATCTATCGGTACATAACCTCTGGCTGCGGTTTTCCTCGTTGAACTGTCCTGTATAGTCTGCACTTTATATGAGCGTCCTCCATTATTTCCCAGTGCCCATATATCTTGCGGACCAGTCATACTAACCGCAAAACTTCCTGCAACAGCTGCCATTATAAACGCTTCTCTTTTTTTTCCGTTTCATATTCCTCTCCTTTTTCTCTACATCTTCCCGTCCTGAATCGGCAAAGTCATATTTTCCAGTGCATATCTGAGTTTCGGATGATGTATAACAAAATGGATAGCCGGTGCTCTGTTTTTGGATACCATGCACCATTTTCCTTCAAAGCAGGTAATTTGAATATTGCGAAAACCTTTCATCTGCGTCACATGGACTGTATAGTTTTTGTGATTTTCTGCATATGCCTCTGCTTCTCTTATTCCGGAAAGATATTCGTCATATGAAAGCTGGATATCTTTTTCCAGGAAACACTCTGCAAGAGAAAGCACCAATGGATATTTCTCATATTCTTCCGAAATGATTTCTGAAATCTCATCTTCCACGGTACTATGACTCAGGATCATTTCCAGTCTTTCTTTTTGCTTTGTATAACATTCCAGAACTATCTTCCGCTCATTTCCACAAATTGCATTGCGCTTCAGGATCTTCTCCAAAAGTTGTTCCGACATCGTTCCCAATGATGGAGCTGCCAGTACTCTCCGCCGATGCCCTTCCTTATGCATATCTTCATCCAGAAAAATATTTAACTTATTTCTTCGTTCCTTTCTGTAAATATCCATCAGTGAACTGGCTTTTTTCAGAAGGAATTCCATATTTTTTTTGCTGACTGCTACTTCCTCTTTACGACTGGTCAGATAATAATGTGCCAGACTTCTTTTTCCATTTCGTATCTTGGACAGATAAGATGGATCATAATGCATAAAAGCAGCTATTTTTGAGATATTAATGTCCAGCTCAGTCAGCAGCAAATTTACTTTTTGATTGTCAAAATGCAACTCCTTTTGGCCCGTCATCAGACTTTTACGTAATTTCTCAAATACCTGTTCTGCATTAAACCGCGAAGGCGACGACGTGGCCATCCTCGCGTTCGGACGCATGGTGTCGCGCGCCAAGGAAGCGGCGGCGCTGCTCGCCGTGCGCGGCATCGACGCGCGCGTGGTGGACATGCGCTGGGTCAAGCCGCTCGACGTGGACGAGATCGCCCGCGCGGCGCAGACGAAGCTCGTCGTGACGGTGGAGGGCGGCATCATTTCCGGCGGCGTGGGCGAAGGCGTGCTGAACGAGCTGGCTCGTCAAGGAGCCGCCGTCCCGGCGCTGACGCTGGGCATCCCCGACACGTTCGTGCCCCAAGGCTCCTCGAACCAGCTGCTGCACGACCTCGGCCTTGATGCGGAAGGCATTGCCGATGCCGTAGAGCAGCGTCTCGCTCGCTGAGGCTGCATTCTGCTCGACCTTCCAGCGCCGCCCGCACCGCGCGGGCGGCGCTTTTCTTTACATTCAGCCGGATGCTTTCGGGCGTGCGACGAGCGATTTTACCTAAACTTGATCTTTTCGTTGCCCAATCCTGACATTTCATCACTATCATTGCTCCGAGTGCTTTGTCTTGAGCGATCGGGTGTGGAGGAAACCGGCATGAGCTATGATTTAGGGGCGTTCGTCGGGGCGCTCATGGGCGATCCGGTACTCGCCCTCATCGTTGTTCTGACGCTCGGCGCGACCGTGGTGAACGGTGCGACCGACGCTCCCAACGCGATCGCCACCGTGGTGGGGACGAAGGCCATGAGGCCGGGTCCTGCCATCGCGATGGCGGCGGTCTGCAACTTCGTGGGTCTCGCTGCCATCACCGCCGTGTCGTCGGCCGTGGCGCTGACCATCTTCAAGATGGTCGATTTCGGCGGCGATAACCACGCGGCGCTCATCGCGCTGGCCGCCGCCATGGTAGCCATCATCGTGTGGGGCGTGGCGGCATGGTACTTCGGCATCCCCACGTCGCAGAGCCATTCGCTCATCGCCGGCATCACCGGAGCTGCCATCGCCCTGCAGGGCGGCCTGGCGGGCGTGAACGGCGACGAGTGGATGAAGGTCATTTACGGCCTGGTCATCTCCACGTTTTTGGGATTCGGCACCGGATGGCTGTTCACTCGGCTCATCAAGAAGCTGTGCTGGCATCTCAGCCGCGCGAAGGCGAACTCGTTCTTCAAGTGGGCGCAGATCATCTCGGGCGCGGGCGTGGCCGTGCTCCACGGCGCACAGGACGGCCAGAAGTTTTTGTCGCTGTGTATGCTGGGTATCATGATCGGCATGAGCGGCGCGGTGGACTCGAACGTGGAGTTCCCGTTCTGGCTGATCATCCTCGTGTCGGCGACGATGGCGCTGGGCACGGCCGTGGGCGGCAAGAAGATCATCAAGTCCGTGGGCATGAACATGGTGAAGATGGAGCAATACCAGGGCTTCGCGGCGTGCCTGTCGGCCTGCTTCTGCATCGGCCTGGCCACGTTCACCGGCATGCCCGTATCCACCACCCACACGAAGACCACCGCCATCATGGGTGTGGGTGCCGAGAAGAGCATCCGCACGGTGAAGTGGGGGCTGGCCGGCAGGATGGTGCTCACCTGGATCCTCACGTTCCCCGGCTGCGGCCTCCTGGCCTTCGCCTTCACGCACTTGTTCCTGATGCTGTTCTAGGAATGCATCAGGGCTGCGTTCTGGCTTTGCCGCACTGCGAGCAGTAGTTCCCTGCGCTGCTCGTACCGCATGAAGGGCAAGTCCATGCGGAATCACTGCAGCGCTCTTTGCCACAGTTTTGGCAGAAGTTCCCCGAGTTCTTTACTCCGCAAGAGCAAGTCCAGTTCTGCTGATTGAAGGATCCGGAATGATGAAAGCTGGTCGCTGCGTCGGTGAACAAACGTCCCGCATCCGTTCCGCCTGTCATGTTCGCTAGCCCTAAACCGATAAAGCCGTTAGCTGCTCCGTTTGCGTTTCCTGCCGCGATGCGCATGGCGTCGGATTGGGCGGCTACCAGATTGGCGGCTGCCATATTCGGATCGCGCATCACCGCAGCGCTCTGAAGTCGCTTGATAACGAGTTCGTCCTCTTCCGAAGCTCGAATAGAATTCATTCCAAAGGACACGACGGACATTCCGCGAAGGCTTCGCCATGTGTCAGTGAGCTCTTCGTTTAGAAGCGCTGCAAGTTCGCGAGTATGCGCGGGAACGTTGCTGTATCGCACGCCAGCAGCCGAGATGCGGGAAAATGCAGGTTGCAGGGCGGTCAATAGCTCGCTTTTCAACTGAGAATCCAGTTGATCCTTTGTGTAGGTGGTTTCAACGTTCCCGCAAACGTTGCGGTAGAACAACAGGGGGTTATCTATCCTGTACGAATATTCGCCATTGCAGCGTACGGCTATGTCGATATCAAGGCCAATATTGGCATCGACGACGCGGAAGGGAACGGGGTTAGGGGTTCCGTATTTGTTTCCGACGATCTCCTTGATGTTGAAGTAGTAAACGCGCTGGTCTTTCCCGGGACTGCCGCCGAATCCTATACGACGTTGCATCTCTTTGAACGTGCTCTTGACGTTTGCGCCCAACGGGCCGTAGAAGACGCTCGGCTCGCTTGACGTTTCATATAGGTATTCGCCGGGTTCGGCGCAAAGGTCAACGACAGCTCCTGATTCGACTATGATCATGCACTGGCCATCGTTTATGGCAACAATTGAACCGTTCGAGATAACGTTTTCGTCTCCCTTGGCGTTTGAGGAACGATCAGGGTTCCCTGTCTTCTTCTGTCCTTTTGACGCCAATGTGGAGGCATCAAGCGACTCGCAGTAGAAGAAATCTCTCCACGAATCGGCAAGAACTCCCCGAGTAGAACCTCCCATTGCCTTGATGAGTCCCATAGGATTCGCACCCTTCTGTCGATCTTGCGACCATGTATTTTCTAATTAGTATTTCCTGCCGCAGTGACTGCACTTTTTGACAAGGACGCCTTTGATGTTACCTCCGCAGTGTTCGCAAATGCCGAGTGCTTTGCGTTCCTCCTTTCCTCGCGTGTCATACCAGGGGGTGTCGTAAAAGGGACGCCACTCTGGTTTCCCGTAGTCGCGGAATATGTTCTTCAAGACAGATGTCGGTGCGTTGACGGTGGTCAAAGAAGGGCAGTGCCGAAAAGCGCTCATTTCCAGCTTGGTATTTGATCCCAGGATGGTTACGTCCGAAGGTTTTTGCATTCCTGAAAAGCAAAATTTCCAATTTTTGTGACAGATGCAGGGATGATGACCTCTTCGAGTGAGGAACAATGGCTGAAGCAATTCGTTCCTATGCAGGAGACTCCTTCTTCAATGACGACTTCTGCAAGGGAGTCGCAGCCCGAAAAGCAGCCGTCATCAAGATCGTTGCCGCCTATCGTGCCGATTCCGCTCGGTATGGTTACGCGTTCGAGGCCTGAATAGCCGAAAGATCCTTTCAGGTTCTCGAGTCCGTCGGGAAGCGTGATAGATTTGAGCGACTCGCATCCGAAAAAGGAGTAGGAGATGTCCTGAAGCCTTTCGGGCAAGTTGACGGCTCTGAGCGAAGAACAGCTATCGAAGGCGCCGGATAGCACTTGGAGTTCTTCAGGTAAGGTAATCGTAGTAATGGACGTCTTCCGAAATGCTCCACTTATGTTCGTAACGTTATCCGGTATGACAACGTCGGTGCCGGCTCCGTGGTATTCCTTCAGAGCCCCCGCCTCGATGATGAAGTCGGCAGACTGGATCTTCACCACGCCGTCGATTTTCACCTTGTCGGCGATTTCGGTTTTAACCACAATCTGATTTCCGCAATACGAGCAGAACGCCCTGTCTTGATCAGGCGGGATTTGGATTTGGGCACCGCAACTAGGGCAAACCGCGCTTACGAGATTCATTTTGGCTCCTCCTGTCGAGCAATCTGTTGGACTGCAAGAGGAAGCCCCTGTTACCCAGAGCAAGTAAGGAAGGCACCCACCACAGTCACCACAACTGCTCCGCATCGACAATATGAGCGCAAGCCCAACAATCGAAAGGAGGGGGCAGATGCCCTCCTCGTTTGCTGTTGAAAGCTTGCGATGTATGAAATTGTCGATGCATCTTCTTGCGAAGAGCAGTTGTGGTGACTGCATTGTAGCAAAACATGACGGCTTTCACATCGTTGAAGGGCAAGATGTGAAAGCCGTCATGTTTTGGTCAGGTGTAATTGCGTGAACATGCAGCGGCCTCCGAATCCGGAGGCCGCTTTCGTGCTTAGCCCTCTTCCACCACGGCGGCATCCGGTGGCCGCAAGGGAGGGAGGATGGAAGAAGGGGCGCTACTTAGCCCAATAGCTCTTGGTGTCTTCGTATGTGGCGGGCTTGCTCGGTTCCATCTTGCCGGTAATGGCGTGGATGGCTGCATACCGGCCCATCGTCATGTAGGAACCGCAGCACAGGCCTCCCTGGGCAAGGTTCCATTCCAAACCGCCGCACAGGTTTCCGGCACCGGAGCCGACCGAGTACAGCCCCTTGATGACATTGCCCTGAGCGTCGAGGACCTGGCAGTTGCCGTTCACCATGACGCCGGAGTTGATGGCGCTGCAGCGGATCCATTGGCGTATGCCCCAGTAGGGCGGTGTGTCGATGGGATGCAGGTTCTCCTTCAGCACGCCGAACTCGTTGTCGACGCCCGATGCGCACGCCTCGTTCCATTTCTCGACGCTCTTCTTCAAGGCGTCGGCGGGGATGCCCAACTGCTCCGCCAATTCATCCAACGTATCGGCACGATGCGTGTCGACGAGTGAAGGATAGACGTTCTCCGGGCTCTCCTTGAAGCCGGGAATATAGTTCTCAAGCGATTCGATTGAGGTTTTCGATCCGTATTTCACCATATAATCGCTATCGAAAATGCGAAAGAAGCGCCCGGGATCCTCGACATCTTTCCGGGTGTTGAGCGTCAAGTCCCATGATTCCATCGGAATCTCTTCGTTCATAAAACGCTCGCCCTTTTCATCGAGCGCCATAAGAGGAATGCGGGTCATGAGCATAGGCGCGGCATCCATGTCGTGCATGGTCTTCGCATGGTTGACCGGCGACATGGCGCCGCCTGCGGTCATGCCGAGCAGGATGCCGTCGCCCGTGCGGTTCATCTGCTTGCGGCCGAAGCGGACGACGTCCGGGGAGTAGCGCTCGACCATGCTTTCGTTGTTCTGGTAGTCGCCCGCTGCCAGGATGACGGCTTTGGTTGCGCTGAACTTGATGTAGTCGTTCTCCGATTTGCCGATAACGCCGGTGATCGCGCCGCTTTCGTCTTTGACCAGTTGGACGGCCGGCGTGCTGTAAAAGAATTCCGCACCTTGCTTTTCCGCTGCTGCGGCAAGAAGGGCCATGATGTCAGTGTGGTTCTTGGGTTTCGGGCCATACGTCTTAATGACGGCCGTGCAGAAGTTACCCTCGTCGTAGGTGGTCTTCGTTGCGGAGATCGGGCTCGGGATATAGTCAACTTCTGCCGAGCGTTGAAGCATCCACATGTGCGTCTCGCCGGAGTGATCGACGAACAGCTTCAGCAAGTCGGGATTCATGCGATAGCCGCCGGCTTTCCTCCAAGCTTGCATATACTGCAAGATGCCGGCTTCGTTGCTTTCTTCCAGAATGATGCCCGACGAGCCGTTGCCGTTGGCCTGCACCGTGCCCTCGCGCTGCAGGCATGCGACCGTCGCTCCTTCTTCCAGTGCTGAATATACTGCAGGAACGCCAGCCGTGCCGGCGCCGACAACGACGATGTCGTAGGTTTTCTCTTCTGAGAACGCGGTGATAGGGTCAAGCGAGACCGAAGACTGCGCGAAATCCTCGGCGGTGGTGCCTGCGGGCAAACCTGCGTCAGTTGAAACCGCTCCCGAGGTTGATCCCTTTGGGCTTGCTGCGCATCCGAACATGGTGCCCAGTGCGGCAGTGCCGCCAATCAAAGCCCCACCTTTTAAGAAATCACGACGATTCAGATTCATACATCCCCTCTTTCTCCTGTCCGCTTTTGCGAACGTTGGCAGCGACAGGGCGATTATCGATTCGGTCGTGCGCGTGCTCCATCCTATAAACGATGGGATTCTTTAAAAATGTCCGAAGAGCTGACCATAAAATAGGGGATATTTACAGAAATGGCTTCTTTTTGCCCGTTTGATTGTCAGTTAGGCCCTTGGGAATGAGGCGGTTGGAATGTGTGGCAGGGTATACTAACGGACAGGGGATTGCTGGAATAGAATAGCGATGCGTGAGGAAAAGCGTCCAAATAAGGATTCGGCTATTCGGAAACTCGCTTAAAAGGAGCTCTGGGCATGGGGAACGTCAAAAAAATCGTGGCACCGATCGTAGGCATGACGTTCTTTTGGGCATATTTTCGCTATCAGGCAGTTTTTGGGACTTTGTATCCTCTCGGTAGCGAGGTTTCGGTTTTCGGATACGGTATCCAGCTTTACACCGTGTTTCTCATCGAAGCGCTTGTTTTGAGCGTGATCGCCCTCTTTTTCTTCAAGAAAAGCGGCGGATGCTATTCGTTGGGAAAAAGGGTCGTATTGGCTTCGTCGATCATCGGAACCATGGGCGCAGTTTTGAACATGTGCGTTCAAGCGGGAGTTTTCGATGCGGTCGTTTTCTGGCTTTCAATTTTGTTAACCGTTATCGGGTTTTTGGGAAATTATCTTGCTTGGGCGCAGTACTTCTCGAGTTCGTTTGGGGCAAAGCATCTAGTCTTGCTGGCGATATCGTATTTCATGAGCATCGTTCTCCTTACGGCCCTTTCTCTTTCGTTTGCTTCGATGAAGCCTCTTCTTACGACAATGACTCCGCTAATCGTCGGGTTGTCCTGGTGTCTGGCTCAACCTCAGGGTCGGATTCCAAAGCAGAAAAGAAGCAAGCCCTCGGGCTCGAAAAAATGGATTAACCAGACTACGACATTGTACATAGGCCTCTATATTGCTTTCTTGCTTGCGGGGAGCGTAGTGCGCGGCATTATCGACACCGGTTATTCTTCGGAAAGCGTCCCCTACCTTCGTTGGGTGATTTCAATCGGAGTATCGGGTTTGATCCTTGCGGCATGTGTTTGGTACTGGTTCAAAACCAAGCACGGTATCGACGGCAACGGGGAAGCTGCGGGTTCGAAGCCTCTGTCGATGGCGAAAAGAATGAGCATCGGTCGACTGACCCTTGTTTGCTGGATGGTTTTGGCGTTGCTTTTCTTTTCGGGCATGTTTGCGTCGCTCATATTTGGCTCGTATGTGGAGGGAGGCCATATCGTAGTCGTCGCCCGATCATCGCTCGACTTCTTTTTATGGGTGCTGCTCTGCGATATCGCCACGAAGGGAAGGATCCCTCCCGTACCACTGTTTCTTGTCTGCGGTATTTTGACCGAAGTGGCGTCGTGGCTCGTCAGCTACGTAATGGTGCCCGGGGTTCTGGGCTCTTCCCCGGATGAAGGGCTGCTGTCGTTGGAAACGCTCGTGTTGATGGTTTTGTTTTCCTTGATGGCTTTTGTTGTTGTAGCGTTCGGAGTGTTGGCGTTGCGAAAGCAGCCGAATTCGAGCGATAAAGCTCTCGATAGCGCGGCGAATTCCGCCGCAAGAGTTCCAAGCGAACGCGTGAGCGAGTACAAATTGACGCAGCGCGAAGTCGAAGTAATCCAGCTTTTTTCGCAAGGCTACAGCTTGACGAAAGTTGCCGATGAATTGTTCATTTCCAAAAGCACCGCCCAGACGCATGCAAAGAGCATTTTACCGGAAACTGGATATCCATAGCAAGAACGAATTGATCGGCAAGATGAAAGAGTGGACGAACGCGCAATAGGAAAACGTCCTGCGCGACAGGCAAGATCGTCGAATCGTTTTGGCAATCCGTCGCATGTCGCGGATGGGAAGCGGCTGCTTATGAGGCGTCAGGCGGAAATGTCCCAAACGAGGACATCCCCGTTTGGGACGAAGGACGTTCTGCGTGCGCTTAGTCCTCTTCCACCACGGCGGCGTCCGGGGCGTTCTTCTTGACGCTTTCGATGCCCTTCTTGCAGGACTCCTTCGACTTGTACACCTGCGACGTGGCGATGACTTCGCCGTTGTCGGCTTTCAGCACGAAATGGCATCCTGCGTCGGTGGTCTTAATCACGAACTTGCCCATATGCCTGCACCTTTCTCTCGACTGGTGAACCGATCATACACCGCCCGACGAGCGCGCCTGCTTCAAGCTTGCGTGCTTGAAGCAGGAGTTGAGGCTGCAGAGCGGCTGGCAAGCACGCGGGAGATATCGGGGCGAAGCCAGAATACCTGTTTCTTGGCCGAGAACTCCGTAAGCAGGAAGTTGAGCGAGACGAGGCGTGTGAGATCAGCTCTCGCCGTTGAAGCGGCGATGTCGAATCGCTTCTCGTACATGCCCACGTCCACGACGAGCAAGGGGTTGTCTACGAGATCGGCAAGCAGTTGCTTTTGGCGCAGGGTGAGCCTCCTGTCCTCGAAGATGAGGTGCTTGCAGCGCTCGCCGATCTCCTCGGTGCGCGCCACGATGCGTTCGAGCCTGTTCAGCCCTCTGTCGAGAAAGTGGATCATCTGTTGGCTGTACGGGGTGCTGTCTACGCCGAAACTGCTGACGACGAGCGCTTCTCCGTAGCGCATGGGGGCGTCGGGAGGCCCGACGAGCCGTCGCTCCCAGTCGAGGCGCATCTTGGATAGCGGCACGAAGCGAAGGGCCGGGACGCCGATCGCATAGTACGATCGCCAGCGAATGAGCAACTCCATGAGTCCGTTGAAGCGCTCGAATGCCGGCGTTACCCAAATCGTGTCGGCGTTTATCAGCGCGCCGAATAAAGGATGGGGACCCCACAGGCATGGATTCTCGCATCCTGCGACGATCGATTCGAGCAGCTGATCGGAAGGTGGTGACGGCACGGAGGTCTTCGGTGCGGGGGAAGGGCGAGGCTCGACGCGAAGCCCCTTCGTGTCGAGCGCGAGGCGCTCGTGCATGTAGGCGATGAGCTCGACGTTGAACGGTTCGGACGCGAGCTCCTCGATTTCTTCGATGAGCTCTCTCGCGTTGGCGAAGAGCCGTTCTTCGGGCGTTTCCGGCGCTCGCTTGTCGCAAACGATCTCCCGCAGCTCTTCATGCTCGACGTCGACGCCGTCGCGATACCCTGCCGCTTCCAGCTCTTCAAGCGCAAGTTGCTGGATGGCGGGTCGCGTGCTGAGCCGCGCGAGCGACTGCGTTAGCTGGGCGGAGGGATTGCTCCTGCTCACGATATCGTTCAGTCCGGCGATCATCTCGGGCGTCGCCGTCCAGAAGCATTGCCGGCCGATTGGCTGCGACTTGTTCAGCTCCCGCACGGTAGGCCTTCCCGCCATGCGTCGGACGAAAGACACGAGCTCCCACATAAGCGCCGGGTCTGCATCCCCGGGCATAGGCTCTTTCATGAAATCCGCGCGGTAGAGGTAGTTGTGCTGATGTTCCTGGACGAATTCCATGAGCTCTGCATCATGCAGAAGCGCGAGCGCGCTCTCGAGCGCTGCAGCGTCGGCGAACCCCTTCATCGGCATCTCCGTCCCTTCGGTCTTCGTTGCGCTCGCAGTATACTACGCCGCGCTCCTCTCGGCCGCGCGTCTGCTGTCGAAAATCGTCACTTGCGGAAAACTAGTATTTTGACCTGCGAAAACAAATGGTCAATACCGTGTTTTACCTGACGTTGCGCTGTGATTAGACTGGGATTGCGAAGGGACTTTCCGAGTGTTCGGGAAGCGCACGATGGAATCGAGAAGGAGGGTGTCATGGAATACGGAAAGTGCCGCGGCATCGAACGGGGAATGGGAAGGCGAGACTTCCTCAAGGCGGCCACGCTGCTCGGCGCCACGGCGGCAGGAGCAGGCATGTTGGCCGGTTGCGCGCCGAAAAGCGCATCCGAAGCACAGGCTCAGACCGCGCCTGCGGCAACCGGGGGCCTCGACCCGGCCGACGTCGACTGGAAGTACGAGACTGATGTCGTCATCGTCGGCTCGGGCAGCGGCGGCACGTGCGCGGCCATCGAGGCGGCAGAGGCCGGCGCCGACGTCGTCGTGTTCGAGAAGGACAAGGCGATGTACGGCGGCAACTCGGCACTATGCGGTGGATACATGCTGGCAGCGGGTTGGTCCACTCAGGGAAGAGATCACCGGCTACGCGGGCGATACGGGCGAAGCGTTCGCGGAACCAGATGCTGCGCTGGTCGCAAGGTCTGGGAAACCAGGATATGATCCGCGAGGCGTGCTTGCGCTCCGGCGAGGCCGTCGATTGGATGATGGACACCGGTCGCACGTACGAGGGCGCAAGCCCGCTGCCCCCGGTCTGGTCATGCGGCGACACGGAGGCCGATGTCGTGCCGCGCTCGGTGTACAACCACAATGCCTACGGTGCGACGGAAGGCCATATGGCAACGCTGAAAAAGCGCGCCGAAAGCCTGTCGAACATCGAAATCGAGATGGGCTGCGAGGTGGCGCACATCCTGAAGAACGCCGAAGGCTCCGTTATCGGCGTGCAGCTGGCCGACGGCTCCTTCGCCAAGGCGCGAAAAGGCGTGGTCATGGCGTGCGCTTCGGTGGACAACAACCTTGAGATGTCTAAGGACCTGGGCCTCATGCAGAACGTCTGGGGCCTAACGCTCGAAGGCGCAGGGCTGCTCGCTCCGGGCAACCCCGATATGGACTCGAATACCGGTGACGGGGTGCGGATGCTGCGCGAGATCGGTGCTGAGCTTTGCATGCAGCAGGCCGTGTGCATGAACGATTCTATCTACGTAGGCGGCATCAGCGACTGGGGTATGAGCGAGATCCTGGGCAAGGACGTCAATATCCACGACTCGTCGAACATAGACGCCATCCTCGTGGACAAGACCGGCAGACGGTTTTGCCAGGACGATGCCGAGTGGGGCTATGTCGTGCACGAGTGCGCGCAAGCTGCATGGAAGCAGGGTTTCACCCCCGACGATCCGACTACGGGTTATATCTTCTATGTGTACGATGCGACCGGGGCGCCTTTTTTCGAGATGAAAGGGCATACGCCCGACACGTGCGATACTACGTTCTCGGCCGATTCGGTTGATGGCCTCGCCGAGTTTATCGGCTGCGATCCGACCGCCCTCGCCTCC
>ENA-OQDT01000465-OQDT01000465.1-human-gut-metagenome-genome-assembly--contig:-NODE-465-length-26287-cov-3.156651_pt1 | contig 26287 bp, 25 predicted proteins | sample MGYA00242786_ERZ504617 | MGnify/ENA primary metagenome ERZ504617 (study PRJEB26092, sample SAMD00036337) | human gut metagenome | host: Homo sapiens | study: EMG produced TPA metagenomics assembly of...
TCAGCAAGAAATCAGATATGCTCAAAACCGGAAGTTCAGCAAAACAGTTTCCTCATCCGGCAAGCCACAGGCATCTTTTCAGATATCTTTCAAAAGGTACCTGGTATGTGGCAGCCCGAAGCTGGGTTCTGGATGCACAGGGCAATAAAGGTCTATGGTTCCTGGACAAAGATCAAGAAGATCAAGATCACTGTTGTCACACCACAGCAGCCAAAGATCAGGAATATCACTGTAAAAGGAAACACTGTGACTGTTACTTACACAAAATGCAAAAATGCCACAGGTTATGAAATCCTGCTTGGAACCAAATACAAGACTTCCGCAGGTGAGAAATATCCGGTTAAGAAATATCTGAAACGTACAGAAGGCAAAAATACCGTAACTGTAACCTTTACAAACGTAAAGAAAGGCACCTGGTATGTGACAGTACGTTCCTGGAATAGAACCTCCAAGAATAAGTCCAGAGTTTACAGTCCATATTCCACAATGAAGAAATTCAAGACAAAGAAATAGATTCTCTTTCTTAGATGCTACAGTGAAATGATAAAACATGATATCATCTGAATATATAAAAGCAGGGCAGAAACAGTTTTAATGCTGTTTCGCCCTGCTTTTGTCTGATTTCAATGGGAATTCCCTGTAAAAAAAGGAGATCAACTGTGATATTACTTAAGCAAGAGTAAAATACGTTCCTGTTGTCCTGTTTTTTCATTAACTACATCAGCACAGATTACAAAACCGAAAGGAAAATATGTTAAACTAAAGAAAATGCCAGAGGAGGAAATGCCTTATGATAAGAAACAACTCTTAATCGGAATACTGGCAGCTATGACTGTCGCACTGCCAGCTGTCGGCATATATGCCGTTTCCGCAAAAGCCAGTGAAATCCAAAGCAGCAATGAAGACACGGTGTCCGGTAATAAAGGAGCCAGTATCGACAAAGTCGTGACATTACAGAATTCCGTAAAAATGACAGACCAAATCTCTGCGGCAGTCAATGGGGAAAAATATTATGTTCAGTCCCACAAGCCTTAATTTTGCGCTGGGCATGATCGCAGAAGGTGCAAAAGGAGAGACAAAAGAAGTTCTATGTAATTACCTGGGAACCGATGATTTTGCATCCTATGCAAAGGAATATCTGAACAAGATTAAAGAATATAATACTGAAGATGAGAGATTACGGATATAAGTCAAAATTAAAGATTGCAAGATGCAGTCTGGGTGGATAATAATCTGACATTACAGGAAGAATTTAAAAATTCAGTAACGAACGGTTTTGGGGCTGAAGTGGAAAATGTAGATTTTTCCGCTGCAGAGAAAACATGCGGTATCATTAATTCCTGGTGTGACAAAAATACGGAAGGGCTGATCCCGAAAATCATAACCCCGGATCTGATCAATGATACTACCGGACTGTGCTTAACTAATTCACTATATTTTGAGTCCGGATGGAGTGGAGAACCCTGGAATGTTTCTGATACAGAAGAGAAGTTTGGAAACAATGAAAAGACAAAATACATGACCTGTGCCGGAGACAGGTATTATGAAAATGATAAGGCAACAGCATTTGACAGGGAGTATGCAAACGGACTGAGTTTTGTTGGAATCCTGCCTGTCGATGAAGGCGATTTTACACTTGAGGATCTGGATATTGGTGGACTTCTGAAATCTCAGCCAGAGTATGACGAAGTACAATGTAAGATGCCAAAACTTGATTTTGAGACTACCGCCATCCTAAATGACATACTCTCAAGCCTGGGGCTTGATAATATATTTTCCAGCAACGCTGATTTCTCCGGTATTGCAGACAAAAATGTAAATGTAGATACGATACTGCAGAAAACAAAACTGGAACTGGATGAAAACGGCACGAAAGCAGCAGCAGTGACAGCAGTTATCATGGAATGTATGTCAGCTGTAGAGGAGAAAGAACCAGTTATCAAAAATGTGGAACTCACTCGTCCATTTTGCCTTCCTGATTCTATGACATGGAGCAATAACGAAATACTGTTATGGGAAAGTAATGACCGTTTCCTGATGAAAAGGGGATGCCATGCGTGGCATACCCTCTTCATGAATTATTTTTTTCTGTTCTCAAAATAAACAAACGGTCAATTGCATCCAGAATATCTTTAAAAGTATCCCTTGGAGCCTCCTCTATATAGGATTTGAGGATTTCAGTTTCGTTTTTTACGGAATCTTCCGTAAAAGATATCATATAAATTATGTCCGCGGAGACAGATACGGATTTCTTCCATATGTTCTCTGATATCTGTAGTATTTTTGAGAGCATGGCCGATCATTTCTGTGAGATGCTGACCGCTTTTTAATTTGTATAGATATTCATTCCACTTTTTCAACAGGATTTCGTAGAAATCATCCTCACTTTTTTATCACTCCGATTTTTTCCATTATCTTCGGATCCAGGAAATAATTCTCAAAAGGAATAATACTTCAGGATCAGAACATTTTCTCGAGTCACACGCGGTAGTCTGTCCATATCCTCACGGTTACGAGCCTCATAATACCTGCACAGGGAAGAAGCCAGTTCTTCTGCATCTTTACCATCCCATCCCGGATCATCAGGAAATTATCACGCAGATATGTCTGATTGATATATTTAAGATTGGCATAAGTTTTTATGTTAGTGCAGCTATTAGTAGAAATAATGGAAATCCTTGACAAAATTTCCTTTCTGATCGTTAAATTTCAGAATAATATTTTTCTAGAAGCAGTGGCAGCCGGCTTTGTCCTGTTTACCTTCCACAATAAAGACAAAGCTGACATTCAGAAGATCACTGGCAGTAAATCCCAGATCATCCAGAATTGCAGAAAGATTTGTATGGCTTCGGATCACTGAATATCCATCCTCATCCAAAACCATCTGACGAATCTGCCTGCTGTTAAACTGGAACAGCAGATTTGGGGAATGTGTTGTAAAAATAACCTGGCTTTTTCTGGAAAGTCTGTACAGAATTTCACTGGATTTCTTCTGTAAGGTAGGGTGCAGGAAAATCTCCGGATCTTCCATAAGGATCATTCCAGGGACACGTTCTTCATCCTCCAGATAGGATTCCAGCAGAGAAAGCATATAAATACTGCGCATTCCTTTTCCCAGAGAAGAAATATGTTCCGGTACGTGCGACTCTTTTGACTCCAGATATGCATTTACCTGAAAAATCCTGTCTGTATTGCAGGTCAATTCATAACAGATGGTTCCGGAGGTACCGCCGTTTTTATGAAAGTTTTCGTTGACTCGCTGAGAAAAACTGTCAAGATTCAGTTGGTACAATTTATATTCTAAAAGTTTCTCAGTCTCAAAAGCATTTAGCTGAGACGGCATTTTTTGATTAATCAGTCCGATACAGGAAAAAACAGTGATTGCATTTCTTGGAACGGTCAAAAAGGCAGCAGTCGGCGCGCATCTGATTCAGCAGATCATCTTCCATAAATGATAAGAGACTATCCTGAATTCCGTTCAGATCACGTTGACTGTCCAGATAATATATCTTTGGAAAAACTTCTCGAATGGCAGGATTGTTTTTGTGATATCCATCCGACAATCGGATACGCCCATTGTAATTAGCAATGTAGGAAAATGTCAGCATATTACCTTTATAGGATGGGAGCTTTTTCTGAAATTCCCTCATCCAGATTTCCATTCTCCGGTAGGAACTGACTTTACGGAGTCTGTGAAGAAGTTCTAGGTCTTCCTGTGTGATTTCAAGAGTGATATCAATCTCTATATTTTGTTTTTTTTCATTAAAATCAGTTTCTGCAATCTCGTATTGCCCGCCTACTGCGCAGAGTGCGCTGAGAACTGCTGTTTTTCCCACGTTATTTTTTCCAACCAGTATTAAGGCATTTTCTATATCACAGATTTCAAGACTGCGAATGTATCGGAAGTTTTTAATGTGAAGTTTCTGGATACGCATAAGATTCCCTCTCTTTTTTACAGAATTGTACGATTTTTATAAAAATCAAAGACTATTCTGATAGATTTCCATATATGAGAATACTATAATTATAGCATCTGCAAAAGTAAAAAATCAATCGGAAACAATGTAGTTCTTGCATCTTCTATTTATTCATGTTAAAATCTTAAGATGTCAAAAATACAATATATATGAGATAAAAAACAGTAGTGAGCTGTTATGAAGATAGGAGATAACAATTAAATGGCAATGAGTCCGATGATGCAGGAATACTGCAAGACAAAGGAACAATATAAAGACTGCATTTTATTCTACCGTCTGGGAGATTTTTATGAAATGTTTTTTGATGATGCATTGCTTGTCACCAGGGAACTGGAGATTACCCTTACAGGAAAAGACTGCGGATTAGAGGAGAGGGCACCCATGTGTGGTGTCCCTTATCATGCTGCGGAGACTTATATTAATCGTCTGATCGAGAGAGGACATAAGGTAGCAATCTGTGAGCAGATAGAGGATCCTAAAAAAGCCAAAGGACTGGTAAAGCGTGAGGTTGTAAGGATCGTAACCCCAGGAACCACACTGGATGCTGCTGCTCTTGATGAGACAAAGAATAATTACCTGATGTCTATTGTGTCTATGGAAGAACATTTCGGATGCGCTATTGCAGACATTACAACAGGTGACTGTTTCCTTACAGAGGTGGACAAACCTCAGAAACTTCTTGATGAGATCAATAAATTTGTTCCTGCAGAGATTATCTGTAATGATTCTTTTTATATGTCTAATATAGATACAGATGACTTGCAGAACCGTCTTGGGATCTGTGTTTTTTCATTGGATTCCTGGTATTTCGATGACGAGTTGTGCCGCCGCACACTAAAAGATCATTTTCATGTAGGTTCTCTGGAGGGATTGGGCGTTGGTGATTATGACTGCGGGATCATTGCTGCAGGAGCTCTTTTCTTATATCTAAAAGAAACCCAGAAGACAGCCTTGTCCCATATGACAACTATCCGTCCCTATGCAGCAGAGAAATATATGCTTATCGACAGTTCCAGCCGCAGAAATCTGGAACTTGTGGAAACCCTGAGAGAGAAACAGAAAAGAGGTTCTCTTCTCTGGGTACTGGATAAGACAAAAACAGCAATGGGAGCCAGAACTCTCCGCAGTTATGTGGAACAGCCACTGATCGACAGAGATGAGATTGAACAACGTCTGGAAGCACTGGAAGAGTTAAATAAAAACGGAATGCTCCGGGATGAGATCAGGGAATATCTGGGACCTGTTTATGACCTGGAACGACTGATCAGCCGTATCAGCTATAAATCTGCGAATCCAAGAGATCTGATCGCATTTGCTTCTTCTTTGGAAATGCTTCCTTATATTAAGCAGGTATTAAAGGAGTTTAAAACACCCCTGCTTCAGAAAATCTATGAGGATATGGATTCTCTGGAAGATGTGACAGATCTGATCAAGCGTGCTATCGTGGAAGATCCGCCTCTTGCACAGAAGGATGGAGGCATTATTAAAGAGGGCTATAATGAAGATGTAGATAAATTCCGCCGTTCCAGGACAGATGGTAAGAAATGGCTTTCAGAACTGGAGGCCAAAGAGCGGGAGCGTACAGGCATCAAAACAATGAAGATCAAATATAATCGCGTATTTGGTTATTCACTGGAGATCACCAATACTTTTAAAGATCTGGTGCCGGATAATTATATCCGTAAACAGACGCTTACCAATGCAGAGCGATACATTACCCAGGAGTTAAAAGAACTGGAAGACCTGATCCTTGGGGCAGAGGATAAGCTGTATGCTCTGGAATATGAACTGTTCTGTGATGTGAGAGATACAGTCGGGAAAGAAGTTATGCGGATCCAGAAGACTGCCAAGGCAGTGGCTGCACTGGATGTGTTTGCTTCTCTTGCCCTGGTTGCGGAAAGAAATCATTTTGTACGTCCGAAGACAAATACAACTGGTGTGATAGATATTAAAAACGGCCGTCATCCTGTTGTGGAACAGATGATAGAGAACGATATGTTTATTGCGAATGATACATATCTGGATAACCATAAGAAAAGGGTATCCATTATCACAGGTCCGAACATGGCAGGTAAGTCTACCTACATGAGACAGACTGCCCTGATCGTACTGATGGCACAGATCGGAAGTTTTGTCCCTGCTGAAAAAGCAAACATCGGAATTGTTGACAGGATTTTTACCCGTGTAGGTGCGTCGGATGATCTGGCAAGTGGTCAGAGTACCTTTATGGTAGAGATGACAGAGGTTGCAAATATTCTGAGAAATGCAACTGCAAGAAGCCTTCTGATCCTGGATGAGATCGGACGTGGCACCAGTACATTTGACGGTCTTGCCATTGCATGGGCTGTGATCGAGCATATCAGCAATACAAAGCTTTGTGGTGCAAAGACATTATTTGCCACCCATTATCATGAGCTTACTGAACTGGAGGGCAAGATTCCGGGAGTTAATAACTACTGTATTGCTGTCAAGGAAAAAGGGGACGATATTGTATTTCTGCGTAAGATCGTTCAGGGCGGCGCAGACAAAAGTTATGGTATCCAGGTTGCCAAGCTTGCCGGTGTTCCGGATTCTGTGATCCAGAGAGCAAAGGAACTGGTGGAGGAACTGAGTGATGCGGATATTACGGCAGCAGTAAAAGACCTGACATCTGCGAAAAAGAAAAAGCCTGTATACGATCAGATGGATATGGCACAGATGTCTCTGTTCGATACAGTTAAGGATAACGATATCATTGATGAGATAAAAGGTCTTGATATGGGGAATATGACTCCTATCGAGGCAATGAATACACTTTATAACCTGCAGAACAAGATTAAGAACAGATGGTGATAAAAGTTGAGAAAAATTGCAGTATTAGACCAGCAGACCATAGATAAGATTGCTGCCGGTGAGGTAGTGGAACGTCCGTCCTCCATTGTGAAAGGAGCTTGTGGAAAATGCAAATTGATGCAGGAGCAACTGCTGTAACAGTAGAGATCACAGACGGCGGCAAAAAGATGATACGTATCACAGATAATGGCGGGGGTATGGAAAGAGATCAGGTACCCCTGGCATTTTTGCGTCATGCCACCAGTAAGATTGAGAAGGTTGAGGATCTGGAACACATTGCGTCTCTTGGATTTCGCGGTGAGGCTTTGTCCAGTATTGCTGCTGTTGCACAGGTGGAACTGATCACAAAAACCCCATCTGCATTAAGCGGCGTCCGTTATGTGATCAACGGTGGTGTACAAGAGTCTTTAGAGGATATGGGAGCACCGGAAGGAACTACTTTCCTGGTGAGAAATCTTTTTTACAATACACCTGCAAGAAGCAAGTTCCTGAAATCAGATACTACGGAGGGAAATTATGTCAGCACTTTGATGGAGCAGCTGGCATTGTCCCATCCTGAGATTTCTTTTAAATATATCCAGAATAAACAGGTGAAGCTTCATACTTCCGGAAATTACAATGTGAAAGATGTGATCTATAATATATATGGAAGAGATATTACCAAAGCACTTCTTGAAGTATCCTACGAGAATGATTTCATGAAGATTGAGGGTTTTGTGGGAAAACCGGAGATTTCCAGAGGCAACCGTACTTTTGAGAATTACTATATTAACGGACGTTTTGTAAAAAACAGGATCATTGCAAAGGGAATCGAGGATGCCTATAAGGGATTTCTCATGCAGCATAAGTTTCCCCTTTGTTTCGCTTCATATTCAGATGGAGGGAAATGATCTGGACGTAAATGTACATCCAAGTAAGGTGGAGGTACGTTTTGCAAGAGGAACGGAAGTTTATGATGCAGTTTATGAGACAGTCCACAAGGCTCTTACTACAAGAGAAATGATCCAGACAGTGCCTTTTGGAAAAGAAGAACCGATTAAAAAGCAGCAGCCTGTGGTAAAAACCTGGGGATGTAGCGGAGCCATTTGAAACCAGACGTCGGGCTGAAATTCCGGAGTATCGTCCACAGACTGTAAATACAGCTTCCAGGGTTTCTGAGCATACCGCACTACCACGAGGAACTGTTACAATGGCAGAACAGGCAGTGCGTGAACAGCAGATCTATCAGACCAGGGATCCTCTTACCAAGGCAGAGGAACAGCTTTTTGAGGGAACACTAAGCGATAAAAAGAATGAAAAACAACCGGTATTTTCAGAGACAAAGCAGGAAATTGCAGAACAGAAAACTGCAGAATATCTGAAGACTGCTGTAGATTCAGAAGGAAACAGAAAACAGATAGAACAAAACAAAAATGTAATATCAGAAGAAATCAGACCACAGCAGCTGGAATTATTTGAGGAGAAACTTCTTGCTCCTGAATCCCGAAGTCGTCATCAGCTGATCGGACAGATTTTTGATACTTACTGGCTTGTTCAGTTTGAGGATAAATTTTTTATTATCGACCAGCATGCGGCACATGAAAAGGTTTATTATGAACGTTTCGTAAAAAGGTTTCGTGAGCAGACAGTAGAATCCCAGTACCTCAGCCCGCCGCTGATCGTATCCCTGAATCTTCAGGAAGAAGCTCTTCTTAAGGCTAACCGTAAATATTTCGAGGATTTTGGATTTGAGATTGAACCATTTGGCGGTAAGGAATACTGTATCAATGCAGTCCCGGCCAATCTGTACGGTCTTACGGAGGAAGAACTTTTTCTGGAAATGCTTGACAATCTTGCTTCTGAGAAGGATAAGGATCCACTTGGAATCTTTGCTTCCAGACTGGCCACCATGGCATGTAAGGCTGCGGTAAAGGGAAATCACCAGATGTCCGACCGGGAAGCAAATGCATTGATCGATGAACTGCTCACACTGGAGAATCCCTATCACTGTCCTCATGGAAGACCGACGATTATTTCCATGACTAAAACAGAACTGGAAAAGAAATTTAAACGTATTGTATAGTTTATATATAAGGAGCTATTATGAAAAAGCCACTGATCGTTCTTACAGGACCCACGGCAGCAGGAAAAACCCATCTATCCATTGCTCTTGCAAAAGCAGTAAACGGAGAGATCATTTCTGCTGATTCCATGCAGGTCTACAAATATATGGATATTGGATCAGCTAAGATCCGGCCGGAGGAGATGCAGGGAGTAAAGCATTATCTGGTAGATGAACTGCTGCCTCAGGAAGAATTTCATATCGTGAAATTCCAGCAGATGGCAAAAGCTGCCATGGAAGAAATTTATGCCAAGGGGAAAATTCCTGTTCTGGTAGGAGGAACCGGATTTTATATACAGGCTATTACAAAGGATATTGATTTTACTCAGGCAGAGCAGGAAGACGGATACCGTCAGGAGCTGGAACAGCTTGCTGCAGAGAAGGGAAATAAATATCTGCACCAGATGCTTTTGGATGTTGATCCTGTCAGTGCCAGGGAAATCCACGCCAATAATGTAAAACGTGTGATCAGGGCACTGGAGTTTTATCATCAGAACCAGTCGCCGATCTCCGCACATAATCAGGAGCAGAAGGAACATGAAACCCCTTATAATCTGGCATATTTTGTGCTGAATGTACCAAGGGAACTTCTTTACAAACGGATTGATGACCGTATTGATGAGATGCTAAAGGATGGACTTCTTGAGGAAGTGCAGAAGTTAAAAGATATGGGATACCACAGAGGAATGGTTTCCATGCAGGGACTTGGATATAAAGAAATCCTTGCATATCTGGATGGCGAGTATCCGTTAGAGGAAGCGGTCAGGATCCTGAAAAGAGATACCAGACATTTTGCAAAACGCCAGCTGACCTGGTTTCGCAGGGAGAAGGATACCATCTGGATGAATAAGGATGAATTTGACTATAATGAAGACAGAATCCTTGATGAAATGCTGAAGGTATGCAGGGACAGAGGAATTTTATAACCGAATTTTTCTTAAAAATCACTGATACAGAATAAGTGAAATTCAGAGATAAAATAAAGATAATAATGCAAACAGAAATGAGGACGAAACAAATTATGAAAGAAATGTACGCACAGCTTGGGATTTCTTCAGAGGTTTATGACTTTGGTCATAAGATTGAGGAATCTTTAAAAGAAAGATTTGAAAAATTTGATAAAACGGCAGAATATAACCAGATGAAGGTGCTTCTTGCCATGCAGAAAAATAAGGTAAGTGCCGAATGCTTCGGAAGTTCTTCCGGTTATGGATATGACGATATTGGCCGGGAAACACTTGAAAAGGTTTATGCAGATACTTTCCATACGGAAGCCTGTCTGGTACGCCCGCAAATCACATGCGGAACTCACGCGCTGGCCATTGCCTTATTCGGTAATCTCCGTCCGGGTGATGAACTTCTGGCACCTGCCGGAAAGCCTTACGATACTCTGGAAGAGGTGATCGGCATCCGCCCGTCAAAAGGTTCTCTCGCAGAATATGGAGTAAGTTACCGTCAGGTGGAACTGTTAGAAGACGGAACCTTTGATTATAACAGCATCCGTAAAGCAATCAATGAAAAGACACGTCTTGTGGAGATCCAGCGTTCCAAAGGATACCAGACACGTCCGTCTTTCTCTGTAAAGCAGATTGGAGAACTGATTTCTTTTGTAAAGAGTATTAAACCGGATGTGATCTGTATGGTGGATAACTGCTACGGTGAGTTTGTAGATACCATTGAGCCAAGTGATGTGGGAGCTGATATGATCGTTGGTTCTCTGATCAAAAATCCGGGCGGCGGACTTGCGCCTATCGGCGGTTATATTGCAGGTACTAAGGAGTGCGTGGAAAATGCTTCTTACAGAATGACCTGTCCCGGACTTGGCAGTGAGGTAGGAGCAACTCTGGGAGTTAACCGTTCTTTCTTCCAGGGATTTTTCCTTGCACCGATGGTTACCAAAGGGGCATTAAAGGGTGCTGTTTTTGCAGCAAATATTTATGAGAAACTTGGATTCCCGGTAATCCCGGATTCCACAGAGCCACGTCAGGACATCATTCAGGCGGTAAGTCTTGGTACACCGGAAGGTCTGATCGCATTCTGTAAGGGTATTCAGGCAGCAGCACCGGTTGACAGTTATGTAGATCCGGAGCCATGGGACATGCCCGGATATGACAGTCAGGTTATCATGGCAGCAGGTGCTTTTGTGCAGGGTTCTTCCATCGAGCTTTCTGCAGATGGTCCGATGAAGCCTCCATATGCAGTGTATTTTCAGGGAGGACTTACCTGGGAACATGCAAAACTGGGTGTTCTGATGTCCCTGCAGAAAATGGTTGATAAAGGACTTGTAACTTTATGAAAAAAAGACAGGTAGTAATCACAGGAGCAGGAGCCTGTGGACTGATGGCAGCGATCATGGCAGCCCGAAACGGGGCAGCAGTCACTGTTCTGGAACAGAACGAGAAACCCGGAAAGAAAATCTGTGCTACAGGAAACGGCAGATGTAATTTTTCCAATCTTGCAAGACCGGATGATGCATACAGAGGCGAACATCCGGAATTTGTCGAAGATGCACTCAGAGAGTTTTCTGTCGAGAATACCATTGAGTTTTTCAAAGAGATAGGAATCTATCCTTTAAACAGGAACGGCTATCTTTATCCGAGAAGCAATCAGGCGCAGAGTGTTGTAGATGTACTGTGTATGGAGGCTGCCAGTCTGGGTGTGAAAATAAAGACAAACGAACAGGTTACAGAAATAAAAACTGGGACAAATGGAAAGAATTTCCAAATCCTGACAAAAGGATGGCACTATGATGCAGATGCACTGATACTTGCCAATGGATCCCGGGCATCTTCTGTTTCAGGTTCAGACGGCAGCGGATATATGCTGGCAGAGAGCTTTCAGCACCGCATTGTCCCGGTTTATCCGGCACTTACTGCCCTGAAGTGTAAAGGTTCTTCTTTTAAGGCATGGGCAGGCGTACGTACAGAAGGAGAGATTTCTCTTTTTACAGATGGGAAATTCTGTAAATCTGAACATGGCGAGCTGCAGCTTACAGAATACGGAATCTCCGGAATCCCAGTGTTTCAGCTCAGCACTTATGCAGTACGTGCAGTCAGAGAAGGACATAAAGCAGAGCTCCGCATTAATTTCATGCCGGAGCTGTCAGAAGAAGAATTAAAGAAACTTCTATATGCACGAAAGAAGGCATGTCCCTATAAAAAAGAAAAAGAACTCCTGGTGGGACTTTTCCCGGAAAAGCTTATCAAAATCCTTATATCACAAAAACAACTGGTTTCTGCCATAAGGGAATTTCCTCTTGAAGTGCAGGATGGCATGTCATTTTCACAGGCACAGGTCTGCTCCGGGGGAGTAGATACCTCACAGGTAAATTCTCAAACCATGGAGTCAAAGCTCTGTAAGGGTCTGTATTTTGCAGGGGAGCTTCTAGATATTGACGGTACATGCGGCGGATATAATCTGCAATGGGCATGGAGCAGCGGCGCAGTGGCCGGCAAAAATGCCGCAAAGGAGGAGAAAAATTGATTCGAATTTCACAGCTGAAACTTCCGATCACACATACAAAGGCACAGCTCGAAAAAAAGATTGCAAAAACATTAAAAAATCCCGGAAACAGTTTTACTTACGAAATAAGAAAGCAATCTCTGGACTGCAGACACAAAAATGACAAAATCTTTGTATATACTGTAGATGTAACGATCAGAGATGAACAGAAACTCGCCAAAAAAGTTAACAATAACAACATTATGTTAACTAAAGAGAAACCATATGAATTTCCCTCTCCGGGTGAGACACCTCTTTTACATTCTCCCGTTATTGTGGGAAGTGGTCCTGCAGGGCTTTTCTGCGGATGGTATCTTGCGAAGGCCGGATATTGTCCAATAATACTTGAACGCGGAGAAGAGGCTGAGAAACGTCAGAAAACAGTAGAGAATTTCTGGAAAAATGGTGTTCTTGACTCTGAGTCCAATGTACAGTTCGGAGAGGGCGGCGCCGGCACCTTTTCCGACGGAAAGCTGAACACGCTGGTAAAAGATCCTTACGGACGTAATCATGAGGTACTGAAGCGTTTCGTAGCTGCCGGCGCACCGGAAGAAATTATTTATCAGCAGAAGCCACATCTGGGAACGGATGTACTGGTTGGTATTGTTGAAAAATGCGTCATGAAATCGAAGAAATGGGAGGAAAATTCTGCTTCCGTTCCAAGGTAACAGATCTGATTTTTGAGAACAATACATTAAAAGAAATTGAGATCAACAATGATAAGAGAATCCCTGCACAAGTCTGTGTACTGGCACCAGGACACAGTGCAAGAGATACTTTTGAAATGTTACAGAAACGTGGTGTTTATATGGAGCCAAAGTCATTTGCAGTGGGGCTGCGTATTGAACATCCTCAGGAAATGATCAATATGGATCTTTATGGAGAGCCTGAGAATGAATTACTTGGTGCAGCCAGCTATAAAGTAACCCATAAGTGTGCAAATGGCAGAGGTGTTTATTCTTTTTGTATGTGTCCGGGCGGATATGTTGTAAATGCATCCTCTGAACCCGGTCGTCTCGCAGTGAACGGAATGAGCTATCAGGCACGTGATTCCAGAAATGCAAACAGTGCCATGATCGTCACAGTTACACCAGAAGATTTCCCGGATAAAGGAGTTCTTGGCGGCGTAGAATTTCAGCGTGATCTGGAGAAAAAAGCATGGGAGCTCGGAGAAGGAAAAATTCCTGTTCAGCTGTTTGGTGATTTTTGCAAAAATCAGGCAAGTGAAGCATTAGGAGAGGTTACTCCCTGTATGAAGGGAGAATATATACTGACAAATGTACGCTCTGTTCTGCCAAAAGCAGTAGGCGATTCTATTGAAGAAGGTGTCAGAGCCTTCGGAAAACGAATTTCCGGATTTGACAGAGAGGATGCACTGCTCAGTGGCATTGAAAGCCGTACTTCTTCTCCTGTAAGAATCGTACGTGATCAGAAGCTCACAGCAAATATGGCAGGAATTTATCCATGTGGCGAAGGTGCAGGTTACGCAGGCGGAATCACAAGTGCTGCCATGGATGGAATCAAAGTTGCTGAGACTGTATGCCGAAAATATGCGGCTATAAAAAACAATTGATCTCTTAAGCGGGATATTACCGATAACCAGTAATCCAGTAACGTTACTGTTCACTCCGTTCACAGTAACGTAGCCAAAATTCATTCCAGATTGCCTGCGGCAATGGAATTTTGGCTTGTATGTCTCGGGATTTTGGCATATTCATGCCAAAACACCTCGCGGGACAGTGGTGTGTGAACAGTAACCCAGTAACTATAAAGTTCACATAAAAATCAGAGAGGAGAGTGTACATCTCTCCTCTTTTATGCTAGAATATAATTTGCAATTTGCCCAGAGGCTTTAGAGAGCACAGGCAGACTTATGAATAATGCAAATAATATTATGAAGCAGCTTCCCAGGGAACAGCGGCCGTATGAGAAATGCTTTATGCAGGGTGAGGGTTCATTAAATGACACTGAACTGCTGGCAGTAATCCTGCGCAGCGGCACTTCAGGAAAGAATTCACTGGCACTTGCACAGGAGATCCTGAAATTTATGGAGTCGTCCTCCTATCCCGGCCTTATGGGGCTTATGCATGTATCTGTACAGGATCTTATGAAGATTCATGGAATCGGACAGGTAAAAGCAGTACAGTTAAAATGCATTGGAGAACTTTCCAAAAGAATTGCCAAGGCTGCTGCCAGACCGCAGATAGTTATGAACAATCCCTCCTCCATAGCAGCTTATTATATGGAAGAACTCCGCCATGAAGAGCAGGAACTGGTGATCTGTATGATGTCAGATGTGAAAGGACATTTTCTGGGAGATAAGATACTGACCCGGGGAACTGCAACCGGTTCGCTGGTAACACCAAGGGAAATCTTCATGGAAGCCCTGCGCCGCCATGCAGTCAGTCTGATATTGATACACAATCATCCAAGTGGTGATCCTACACCAAGTCCGGATGACTTACAGATCACAGCCAGGATTTATCAGGCGGGGGAACTGCTGGGAATACATCTGCTGGATCATATTGTGATCGGGGATCAGAGATACTGCAGCTTCAGAGAAGAAGGATTATGGAATACATGTACAGAATAAGGCAACAACAAAGGGGCAGAATATGTTATTTGAGAAAACATATGGAATAGATTTGGGAAGCAGTTCCGTAAAAGTCTATTCTTTTTTCAGAAACAAAACTTATATCGAGAAAAATATGATCGCGTCCAAGGGACACACAATCATTGCAATGGGAAATGAAGCATACGATATGTTTGAGAAATCCCCCACAGATATTACGGTTACTTCGCCAATGACATTTGGCATGATCGCTAATCTGGAACTTCAGGAGATTGTTCTTTACAGTATGATCCGAAAGATCGATCATATCCTGGGATTTGGCGCAACAATGTATTTTACTGTTCCTCTGGATATGACTGCGGTTGAGAAACGGGCATATTTTCATGTGGCGAATGGTCACTGGTTAAAGAAAAATCGCGTATTTATGGTAGAGGCACCCATTGCAGATGCCATTGCCATGGGTGTCAATCTGAAAGATCCGGAAGGAAATATGATCGTAAATATCGGTGCACAGAGTACAGAAGTATCGATCATCACCGGAGGAAAGATCATTATCAGCAGGAAAATACCGCTGGGAGGCAGACAGATGAATGAATCTGTCTGCAGTGAAATACGTAAAAGATATAATCTGCAGATTGGCACAAGGACTGCCAAGAGGCTTAAGATGGTCATGGGACGTCTCAGTGATCCGAAAAAGGAAGTACGTAAGGTTGTAGGAATTGACTGTATTTCCGGACTGCCAAGAGAAGAAATCATTTCTTCTTATGTGGTAAATGACGGTATCATGAACTGTCTGAATGAGATTGCAGCAGAGATGAAAACATTTCTGGAGCGAATTCCTCCCCAGATTTCCTACCATATTGCGAAACAGGGGATTTACATAACCGGAGGCAGTACCAGACTTCCTTATATTGATAAATACCTTGCCAGTTATACAGGATTCACCTTTAATCTGTCAGATTTTTATGAAACCTCGGCAGTTACAGGTCTGGAGAAAATAATCAGAAATAAAGAACTGCGTGAATGGGCAGTACCGGTTACGCAGAGAAAACTATAATTTTTAGGGGTGCATCAATGAAAAACCTGAAAAAGAAAGTACATTTTAGGATTAAATTAAAAAGTAAACATCTTCTGGTCATTATGTCGATTTTCTGCGTCAGCTGTATTGCTGCCACTTTTTCATCCGGCGTAACCACTGCACCGCTGCAGGATGCCGCCGGGATACTGATCGTTCCATTTGAAAACAGCATCAATCGGATCAGTTCAGTTCTGAAAGGAATGCAGGACCGTATGCGTGATAAAGAAGAAATCCTCAGTGAGAACGAAAATTTAAAGGCACAGATAGACAGTCTCACAGAACAGAACAATAAACTGATCCAGGATCAGACAGAATATGTAAGATTACAGCAGATGTATAATCTTGACCAGCAGTATACCGAATATCCAAAGATTGCTGCAGAAATCATATCCAAAGATCCGGGCAACTGGTATGATACCTTTATGATCAACCGGGGATCTGCAGACGGCATTCGTGTGGATAATAATGTACTTGCAGATAAAGGTCTGGTCGGGATCGTGACAGAGGTCGGAACTCACTGGGCGACTGTACGTTCCATTATCGATGACAGCAGCAATGTCAGTGCCATGACTGTCAGCACACAGGATAACTGTGTGGTGGAAGGAGATCTGGAACTCATCGATGAGGGTAAATTAAGCTTCAGCCAGTTGTATGACCAGAATAATAAAGTAACAGTGGGGGAACGCATCGTTACCTCCAATATCAGTGAGAAATATGTAGAGGGACTGTTTATCGGATACGTCAGTGAGGTGGAACAAAACAGCAACAATCTGACCAAAACAGGTACCATTGTCACACCTGTAGATTTCCAGCATCTGAAAAATGTACTTGTCATTACAGTAAATAAACAGGATTCTGTTAATGACAATGCTCAGGCAGCTCAGGAGGCGACTGCAAATGAAGAGTAAGATAGCGTTATTTTTTATGATCCTGATCAGTTTTCTTCTTCAGTGTACTCTTCTTCATGTGATATCCATCGGTTCTATCACGCCGAATCTGATCCTGATCCTGTGTATATCCATGGGGCTGATGCGCGGAAGAAAAAGTGGACTGTGGACAGGATTTTTCTGTGGATTTCTGGTAGACATGTTCTATGGCTCTGTGTTTGGTTTCTACGCTCTGATCTATATGTATATTGGCTTTTTAAGCGGATATGCCCACAGGATCTGCTATGATGATGACATAAAGGTTCCGGTTATGCTTGCAGGTATCGGGGATTTACTGTACGGACTTTCTGTCTATGCATTGCAGTTTCTGCTCAGGGGACGTCTGGGGCTCGGAACCTATTTATACCGGATTATTTTACCGGAGATTTTTTATACAGTGATCCTTACACTGATTGTTTACCGGGTATTTCATTATATTAATTATCATTTCATGAAGAATCCATCAATGAAGGAAAGTGAGTCTATTTGGGTACTAAAATAAAAAGATTTTTTAAAAAGATACGAATAAAACGTACCACAGTACTGGTACTGGTTTTTGTATTTATGTCAGCCACTCTGGTCCGTCAGCTTTTTGAACTGCAGATCATCCAGGGAGAGGCTTATATCAGCAAATTTGAATCAAGAACAACAAAAAAACGTGTGATCAAAAGTACGCGTGGCAATATCTATGACAGAAATGGTGAGGAGCTGGCAACAAATGTGCTGGCTTATTCTGTTACCTTTGAGGATAATGGAACTTATGATTCTACCAGAGAAAAGAATCTTACACTGAACGGGATTGCCTATAAAGTCCTGAAAATCCTTGAGTCCAACGGGGATTCCATCAGTACCGGCTTCCATATTGTTTTGGATGAGAGCGGGAATTATGCTTTTGATGTTGATGAGGGATTTACTCTGAACCGTTTTCGTGCGGATATTTACGGAGAACCGTTGATTGATAACCTGACAAAAAAACAGAAAAATGCCACTGCAGATCAGATGATCGAGTTTATGAGCGGAAAAGAGGGATTTTCCATTGTTCTTTACGGCGATAATGCTTATACCAAAGAAGAACTGACATCCCATGGACTTCCGGAGAACCTGTCAAAGCAGGATGTACTTGAGCTTTCCAAAATCCGCTATGCACTGAGCACTAACAGTTTCAAGAAGTACATGGCCGTTACGATCGCTTCAAATATAAGCGAAAAATCTGTAGCTGCAATCAGAGAAAATCAGCCGGAGCTTCAGGGAATTAACATTGTAGAGGATTCTGTCCGCAAATACATTGATGATGCAAGCATGGGACCAATTCTTGGTTATACGGGACAGGCTTCTTCAGAAGAGCTTGAAGAACTGAGACAGAAGAATCCTGATTATTCAAATGATGCGATCATCGGTAAATCGGGAATTGAGAAATATATGGAAACTTCTCTTCAGGGAACAGACGGTGAAGAAACTGTCACTGTCGATAACCTTGGTAAAGTACTTAAGATTGACGACAGCACGAGAGTAGAACCTGTCGCAGGTAACGATACCTATCTTACCATAGACAGCAGCTGGCAGTCCGCCATCTACCAGATACTGAAACAGAGAGTTGCCGGAATCCTTTTATCCAAGATCGAAGCATCCAAGACCTATGATTTCAGTGTAAATGATGCTGCACAGATCAAGATACCGATCTATGATGTATATAATGCCCTGATTGCCAACAGTGTCATTGATATCAGTAAATTCAGTGATGCCAACGCCTCCGATACAGAAAAAAATTTATATGCCAAATTTCAACAGAAACAGCAACAGGTTTTTGATACAATAACTAACAGGCTGACAGCTGAGAATCCACCGACCGTAAAAGATGAAGATGATCAGATCCAGGAATATCTTACTTATATCTGTGATGATCTTCTCAGAGATACGCTGGGGATTATCTCAAAGAATGCCATTGATACCTCTGACAGTACTTATCAGAAATGGACAACCGATAAAGATATCAGTCTGAAAGATTATCTGACATATGCGGCAAGTCAGAACTGGATCGATATTTCCAAATTTTCTACAGAAGGAGATTATCTGGATTCCGATGAAGTATATCAGGCTCTTACAGATTATCTGATCGATTATCTTAAAAAAGACACCAATTTCTCAAAACTTCTATATAAGTATATGCTTCAGGAGGACACCATTTCCGGAAGCGAGATCTGTCTGGTGCTGTATGAACAGGGAGTTTTATCAAAAGATGATGGCAGTTACGAGGCACTGGCCTCCGGCTCCATGACAGCTTATGACTTTATGATCAATAAAATTTATACTCTCGAAATAGAACCTGCACAGCTTGCGCTGGAGCCATGTTCTGCTTCTGCAGTAATCACAGATGTCAAAACAGGGGATGTTCTTGCATGCGTATCCTACCCGGGATATGACAATAACCGTCTGGTAAATAACATGGATACGGATTATTATGCGAAATTATCTACAGATAAATCCAGTCCGTTTTTCAATAAAGCAACCCAACAGACAGCAGCACCGGGTTCTACATTTAAGATTCTGTCTACAATTGCCGGAATGTCTGAAGGAGTGATCGATGACGGAACATACATTAACTGTACCGGCTCCTTTGATCTTGTAACACCTCCGATCAACTGCTGGAACAAACAGGGACATGGAGAGATCGAGATCAGGGAGGCGATTGAGCAGTCCTGTAACTATTATTTCAACATGGTTGGTTTTAAACTTGGTCAGGATGCAGACGGAAACTTTTCAGAAAACCGAAGCCTGAGTGTACTGCAAAAATATGCTTCAGAGATTGGTCTGGATAAGAAAACAGGTATCGAGATCACAGAATCCGCACCTCATGTGTCAGATTCCTACGCAGTCCCGTCTTATATCGGACAGGGTACCAATGCTTATACCACCAGTCAGCTGGCACGTTATGCAACAGCGATCGCTACCAGTGGAAATGTTTATGATCTGACTTTACTTGACAGACAGACAGATTCCAAGGGTAATACTTTAAAAAAATATGAGCCGGATATCATTAATACAGTTGATGTATCACAGAATGTGTGGGATGATATTCACGACGGAATGTACCGGGTAGTACAGACTCACAGACAGTTTGACGGACTTGGCGTGGATGTGGCAGGTAAAACCGGTACAGCCGAGGTAAATATTTATCATCCAAACCATGGTATGTTTGTGGGATATGCCCCGGCTTCAGATCCTGAATATGCGATTGCAGTGCGTATTGAGAATGGATATACTTCCGGTAATGCGTGTCTTGCAGCTGATGATATTTTTAAATATATCTTTGAATTAACTGATGAAAAGTCTATTCTTACCGGTGTTGCGGCAAGTGATACCAGTGACACTTCGAATGACTGAAACTACCATACAGGAGAATACCAGAAGAATGGAAATTTTTTCAGGGAGGAAATTGTAACTATGAGTGAAGTCATTGTGATTACTTCCGGCAAAGGCGGAGTAGGAAAAACCACAACTGTCGCCAATATCGGAACAGGTCTGGCTATGCTGGGCAAAAAAGTTGTTGTGGTTGATACAGATATCGGTCTGCGGAATCTGGATGTTGTTCTGGGCCTGGAGAACAGGATTGTCTATAATCTGGTGGATGTCATTAACGGAAGCTGCCGTCTGCGACAGGCTCTGATCAAGGATAAAAGACATCCGGAATTATGTCTTCTGCCATCTGCGCAGACAAAAGACAAATCCGCTGTGTCTCCGGAACAGATGATAAAACTGACCGACGATCTGAGAGAACAGTTTGATTATATTCTTCTGGACTGTCCGGCAGGAATTGAACAGGGATTTAAAAATGCGATCGCAGGTGCTGATAAAGCCCTGGTAGTTACCACGCCGGAGGTTTCTGCGATACGTGATGCAGATCGGATCATCGGACTCCTGGAAGCCAACGAGATCAGAGATATCAGCCTGATCATCAATCGCCTGCGGCCGGATATGATTGCAAGAGGTGATATGATGTCCGTAGATGATGTAACGGATATCCTTGCTGTTGATCTGATCGGAACAATTCTGGATGATGAACAGATTGTGATTGCCACAAATCAGGGGGAGCCTCTTTCCGGGAAATCTTCTCAGGCAGAAGAAGAATACATGAATATCTGTAAACGCCTTTTAGGTGAAGAGATTCCGTTTGCAGACATTAACAGGAAGCAGGGGTTATTAAGAAAAATAGGTAGTTTTTCAAAAGTAGCCTGTATTTATAAGGGGGAATCTGTGTGAAAGCTTTTTTAAAGAAAAGAAGCGTTCAGCCGGATATGCAAGAGACCGCATGAAGCTTCTGCTGATCTCGGAACGTATCGACTGCTCTCCACAGATGATGAAAATGTTGCGGAATGATATGATACATACCGTAAAAAAATACCTTACTATTGATGAAGAACAGGTAAAAATCCAGATTACGCAGGAACCTGCAGTACTCCATGCGTATATTCCTGTTTTAAACAAAAAGGATAACCGTTTGGTATCTTCACAGTTACTAAAAAGGACAGATAAATTATGTTAAAGCAATATAAATTAAGATTTTACAATTTCAGACTGATCATTTTCCTGCTGGCGATCAGCCTGATAGGAGTTACACTGGTAGGCACAGCAGCATCGGACCTGCGATCAAAGCAGTTTGCCGGAGTAATACTTGGACTTATTGTCATGCTGATCCTTTCTTTGCTGGATTACTCATGGATCATGAACTTTCAGTGGATCATGTATGGATTTAATATTATCATGCTGATCGTTGTGCGTATTGCGGGTGACAGTGCTAACGGTGCCGCCAGATGGATCGGTATCGGATCTTTCCGATTTCAGCCGACAGAATTATCAAAAATTATCCTGATCGTATTCTTTGCAAAATTTTTTATGGATCATGAGGAGACACTGAATACACTTAAAACGCTGGCATTATCCGGCGTATTACTGGCAGTACCTCTGTTCCTGATCCTGGAACAGCCGGACCTGAAAAATACAATTACTGTTGTAATAATTTTCTGTATTATGATCTATGTTGCAGGTTTAAGCTATAAGATCATCGGAGGAGCACTGCTTATTGCTGTTCCATTGACCATTATTTTTTTATCAATTGTTGTCCAGCCGGATCAGAAACTGCTCAAGGATTACCAGAGAAGCCGTATCATGTCTTTTTTGTATCCGGAAAACGAAGAATACTCGGATGATATTGAACAGCAGAATAACTCTAAAACTGCAATTGCTTCAGGGGAACTGGTTGGTAAGAAATTAAGCGGTGATGACAGTACAACTTCTGTAAATCAGGGAAACTTCGTGGCAGAGAATCAGACAGACTTTATTTTTGCTGTTGCAGGTGAAGAGTACGGATTTATTGGATGCGTGATAATTGTATTGCTGCTTTTGGCAATTGCCTTTGAATGTATCCGGATGAGTCTTCGGGCAAAAGATTTGTCAGGAAAGGTTCTTTGCTGTGGAATCGGCGGCCTGATCGCACTACAGAGCTTCATTAATATCTGTGTTGCAACAGGTCTTGCGCCTAATACGGGAACTCCCCTTCCTTTTGTAAGCTATGGACTGACTTCGCTGGTAAGTCTGTATATTGGTATGGGGCTTGTACTCAATGTAGGACTTCAGAGCAGCACATACAATAAAGAAATTATTCAAAAAGAAATTGACAGAAGAGAGGATTACTTATGAGAACAAAAAAGAAATCTTCCGGTAAAATACCGGAAAAGAAATCTGCTGTTCCATACAAATCTACAGCTCCGCACAGACACAAACCTTCCAGACCGCTTCAGACAGTCAAACTGCCGAAATCGCAGATGCCATCCAGACAAACAGAGGAGCATCAGGCTTTGCTACGTACAAAATATCATAAAAAGCGTCAGAGATTAAAACATATATTCAGGATTCTGGTTGGTGTATTTGTGATTCTTGCAGCTGCCGGCGGTGTTTTTTACGGATGGAATATATTAAGCGGAAATTATTTTGGTACTCCTGAACAGGCTTTTGATTCTTCTGAAGTTTTCACAAATGCCCTTGCAGCTAAGGAAAATATGAGAACAGAATCTTTCGCCCAGAAATTATGCGTTTCCCCCAAAGGAAATGTTGATCGTATTAAGAATGCCCAGCTGGAAGATGGACAGAAAGGGCTACTGTTCAGTCTGAGCAATCATAAGTACTAGTATGCAAACGGCATTTAATGATAATGGTGATATCCTGCCAAGATATTACCAAGATCATGACAGCAATGCTTGCATTACAAAGTGGAAAACTGAATGACACTGTCACGATCACTCAGGATAATGTTACACTGGAGGATGGATCACAGGTCTGCGGATTTGTGGCCGGCGATCAGGTTACCCTTGATCAGCTTCTCCACTGTCTGCTTGTATATTCCGGCAATGATGCAGCTTCTGCCATTGCGGAATATGTTGGAGGCAATACAGAGAACTTCGTACAGATGATGAATGATTATGCCGCAAAGCTTGGATGTACAGGAACACATTTTTCCAATCCACATGGACTGCAGGATGAAAATCACTATACAACACCATATGATATTTATCTGATGCTGAATGAAGCATTCACCTACCCTGAATTTACAGAAATTACAGAGTTGCCGTCTTATACAGTAACCTATACAGGCTCAGACGGAACTGAAAAAAGGCACCACGCTTACCGCAACAGACCATTATCTTACCGGAGAGGCAACAGCCCCAAAAGATGTTACAATTCTCGGTGGTAAAACCGGAACAACAGAAGTAGCCGGCAATTGTCTTGCAATCCTTACACAGAATGCATACGGAAAACTTTTGTTTCAATTGTAATGGGAGCTGCTACGAAAGAACTTCTGTATCAGGAGATGAATTCACTGCTTCAGAATATCAACAGTTAGTCAATATAAAACGGATACAGTTATCATTAATTGTATCCGTTTTATGTTATAGAAAATTCTCCGCAATGTTTTTATAACACCTATAACATAATAAAGTCTTCCGACAGGGGTCGTACAAGACCATCCACTTTGCTGTTACAAGAATTCCGGTTACATAAAAGAACGAGGTGAAAGATCATGAATAACAATTGTATTACAACATACACAGGCAGACATATAGATCCATTACATCCGGATCCGGATATGATCTGTATCGAAGATATTGCACATGCCTTATCTTTGATCTGCCGCGGAAACGGACAGGTAAAAACTTTTTTTTCAGTAGGTCAGCATTGCATCAACTGTGCCAGAGAAGCCCTTGCGCGAGGATATTCCAGGCGTGTGGCATTTGCCTGCCTTCTGCACGATGCCAGCGAATGTTATTTATCTGATGTGCCAAGACCATTCAAGAAAACCCTCTCAGGATATAAAGAGCAGGAGAAAAATCTGCTGGATCTGATCTATCAGAAATATCTTGGGAGCCCATTAAACGCAAAAGAAGAACAATTATTAAAAGAAATCGATGATGATATGCTCTGGTTTGACCTTACATACCTGCTAAATGAACCCCAGGAAAGGGCAGCACCGGAGATTCATATTACAATAGATTATACGGTACGGGCTTTCGAGGAAACAGAAAAGGAATACCTGGAATTGTATAGCTTTTTTACCCATTGAAAAAAAATAAATATCTCGGGATTTTGGCATGAATATGCCAAAACACCTCGCGGGACAGTGGTGTGTGAACAGTAACATATTTTTCAACAAAATTTCACAAAAAAATATAAATACCACTTGTGTTTTTGAATAATATGCATATAATATCACACTTACGATTTTATCCCGTAAAATCAAGGGAAAACAGGTGTTAAACAGGTATAAATACACCAAATTTACACCACAGAATATAGCATTACATCTATAACAATACAAGAACATTTAAACATCTGAATAAGTCCATGTACTTTTATAACAATAGGTACGTGGGCTTATTTTAGTGCTTAAAAATATTATCAAAGAAATGGTGATTTCATAGAACAAAAGCAAGGAGGAAAAGACGATGAACAAAACAATATATGAAGCAGAATTTACCAAAATGGTACATGATAAAATGAGAGAAGCTAATAGATTCAAAGAATATGAGAGAATACCCAAAAAAATAGGATAGGTGGAGACTACTGGAATACATACTGGACAATTCGTTATATGCTTCGCACTATAGAGGATATTTTGGCTAAGGGAGATAAACTGGTATTATTAGGATTTTTCACTGTAGAACCTAAATTTTATAAAGAAAAAAAACATGTTCTGGAATGGAAAGAACAGGCAAAAATGTGTATGAGATTCCAGAAAGATATAAGGCAAAGTTTAAATCTGGTACTGTGTTAAATCGTGCTTGCGAAGCGTATGGAGATTATCTCAAAGAAGAAGCAAATAATAAAGATGACGAATACGAAGAAGGAGAAGAAGAGTAATGAGATGTAAAGATTGTGAATATGTAAAATGCTATGCTGTCAATAAGAAAATGTATTATTGTGATAATAGAAATAGAGTAAATTTGATGGGTAAACTGGGCGAGGATAATTTACCTGAGACAAGTCCAGAGTGGTGTCCAATGGCTGACAGGACAATTGATGAAAATAATATGGCTGAGAAAGGATTAGAGAAGTAATGGAATTAAATAATACAGAAATGAAGATGAAGCACCGATTGATAAGCTTCTGGAATCGTTGGGAGTCACAGCGGAACAATGGGAAGAACCTGATGTGATGGGATTTTAAGGGTAGGTTCAAATTTCTGTCGGTTTAGAAACGCATCAGACAACGGAAAAATGCGATAAATTCATTGTTTAAAAACCGAAGTCAGTTGTTTAGAAACAGGAACGGAAGTAATATTTAGTTTACTTCTATAGACAGGACGGAGGGCTTTTTCATAAGACTTCCGTTATCCTGCTTATAATAACGGAAGGGAACTAATACAGTCATCCGTATAACCATAACCATCCCTCACAGAATCAATTCTATGCTGAAAATCCTTATATATAACCTTAAATTTCCAACGAAAACCATCTACCCTAACAACTTTACCCTTAAAGCATTATCGTTGAAATTTGATGGTTAGTTCATTAATATATTGTGTAGAAACGAGTATAAGATGTCTGCTGCCGATGCAGATATTTATATAAGGATGGAAAAGATATAATTCTTGAAATAATGCATAGTATTGACAATGCATTGCATAAGCTATATAATGATAATATAAATAGATTAGAAAGCAGGTGGATTTATGGCAAATGTATCAATTAGAATGGATGATAATTTAAAGAAACAAGCAGAAGATCTTTTCAATGATTTAGGTATGAATCT